>WNGI01000081.1_pt1 | contig 56748 bp, 63 predicted proteins | sample 5400621 | NCBI WGS metagenome assembly WNGI01 (sample SAMN13153374, study PRJNA577476) | soil metagenome | isolation source: 20 cm soil or saprolite under Garry oak tree replicate 1 | place: USA:California | collected 2016-06-15 | reverse complement strand
CGCCTGTCACATGCCCTTGGCGAGGCCGATAACGTTGCCTTCCGGGTCCGCGAACATGGCGACGGTCACGGGGCCCGACTGTGTCGGCTTGAGCACCGTTTTCGCGCCGAGGCCTTCCGCCTTCTTCAGCGTGCCCTCCAGGTCGGTCACGTCCACGTAGAACGTCACGAAGTTCCGGCCGTTCTGGGACTGACCGATCCCAGCACCAATGCCCTTACCGGCATGCGTGTCGACCATCGCGTAGCCCATCGGGTTGTTGGTGTCCATGTGCCAGTCGAAGAGCTTGCTGTAGAAGTCCTGCAGCTTCTTCGATTCCTTGGTGTTGATCTCGACGTGCGTGATGGGCGCGCCCATGTGGTGAGTCCTCCCCTTTATTGCTTCGCTTCCGTCTTGTGCTCGGCTTCGCGTGGCTCCTTCCCCTCGGCCACGTCCTCGAGGCGCGGCAGGAAGTAGTCCCAGCCTTCGGTGTGGCTCGCGATCGCGTCCTCGGGCAGCCCGCGGTGGACCAGGCGCAGGCGCGTTCCGGTTCCTTCCGGGACGAGGTCGATCTCGACGGTGCTCGTCCCCGGCGGGACGTGCTCGTTCCCTTCCCAGCCCCAGGTGAAGACGACGCGCCGCCCAGGGATCACTTCCACGAACGTCCCGGCGGCGATGCCTTTGTCATCCGCGAACTCGACCCGGAACTTGCCGCCCGGCCGGGGCTCGAGCTCGGCGAGCTTGCCCTTCCAGCGGATGTACTCGACCGGATCCGTCAGGAAGCGAAAGACGGTCTCGGGCGGTGCCTCGATCGTGATGACCCGTTCAATGACTCTCGTGTCTACGGCCATGCCTGCTCCTCCTGTGTTCTTCTTCTGCCGCTGCCTTCAGCGTCCGAAGGCTGTCGTCCCAGAACGCCTCGAGATACGCACGGAGTTCGGCGATGGTCTCCGGGCGCGCGCGGTACAGGCGCTTCGTGCCGTTGCGGCGTTCCGTCACGAGGCCCGCCTCCTTTAGGACGCGCAGGTGCTGCGAGATTGCCGGCCGGGTGATCTCGAAGCGGCGCGCGATCTCCCCGACCGAGAGCTCGGCCGCGGAGACCAGTCGGAGAATCTCGCGCCGGCGCGGTTCTCCAAGCGCGGCGAACGCGTCCATCGGCAACGGAGCGTAAGTGCAGACTTACGTAAGTGTCAAGTAACGGTCAGGGCCTCTGCCTCCCCGGCGCGCCCGCTACCGATTCAGGACCCAATCAGGACCGAACCGGCAGTTCACCACGCATAGCGCTCGCGGGACGCTTGTGCGGACATAACCCGTGGGGAGTGGCAGATGACGTTGACGATGGAGCGACCCGCGACGGCGGCACCCGCCCAACCCAAGACCTCGCCCAAAGACATCCTGAGGCTCGCGAAGGAACAGCAGGTCAAGATCGTCGACCTGCGTTTCGTCGACCTGCCGGGGACGTGGCAGCACTTCTCGATCCCCGTCGAAGAGCTCTCGGAAGGTCTCTTCACAGAGGGCATCGGGTTCGACGGATCGTCCATCCGCGGCTTCCAGCACATCCACGAGAGCGACATGCTCCTCATGCCTGACGCGAATGCGGTCTTCATCGATCCGGTCCTCGAGATCAAGACGCTGAACATCACGTGCGACGTCATCGATCCGCTGACGCGCGAGCCCTACTCGCGCGACCCGCGGTACGTCGCGAAGAAGGCCGAGGAATTCCTTCCGACCACGGGTATCGCCGACACATCCTTCTGGGGACCGGAGATCGAGTTCTACATCTTCAATTCGATCCGCTTCGATCAGACCCAGAACTGCGGCTACTACTACATCGACTCCGAGGAAGGCATCTGGAACTCGGGCAAGGACGGCGGCGTTCCGAACCTCGCGCATCGGCCGCGCTACAAGGAGGGTTACTTCCCGGTCCCGCCGGCCGACAAGCTCCAGGACCTGCGCTCGAAGATGGTCCGCGCGCTCATCGACGCAGGCATCGCGGTCGAGGTCCACCACCACGAGGTCGGCACAGCCGGGCAGACCGAGATCGACATGCGCTTCTCCACGATGGTGGAGATGGCCGACAAAGTCCTCAAGTACAAGTACATCACCAAGAACGTCGCCGCGAAGAATGGCTACGTCGTCACGTTCATGCCGAAGCCGCTCTTCGGCGACAACGGCTCGGGGATGCACACCCATCAGAGCCTTTGGAAGAACGGGTCGAATCTTTTCTACGACAAGGACGGCTACGCGTTGCTCTCGACGACGGCGCGCCATTACATCGGCGGCCTCTTGAAGCACGCGCCGGCGATCCTCGCGTTCGCTGCCCCGACCACGAACAGCTACCGCCGGCTGGTCCCGGGCTACGAAGCGCCGATCAACCTCGTGTACTCGATGCGCAATCGCTCCGCGTGCGTGCGCATCCCGACGTACTTCGACAAGCCCGAGGCACGCCGCCTCGAATTCCGCGCGCCCGATCCCTCGTGCAACCCGTACCTCTCGTTCTCGGCGTGTCTGATGGCCGGGCTCGACGGGGTGATCAACCGGATCGAGCCGCCCACGCCGATGGACGTTGACCTCTATGAGCTCGAGGGCGAGGCCAAGAAGCGCGTGAAGCAGACGCCCGGCTCACTCGAGGAAGTGCTCGATGCGCTCGACGCGGATCGCGACTTCCTGATGCGCGGCGAGGTGTTCACGGAAGATCTCATCGAAACGTGGCTCACGCTCAAGCGCGCGAGCGCGAAGGAAGTCGCGATCCGCCCGCACCCGTACGAGTTCTATCTGTATTCGGACGTCTAGGAGGACCAGGAGATGGCCGCGACCGCACAGGATCTCGCTCGCGTACAGGCGAGGCACTGGGCGGCGCGGCCGCTCCCCGAACCGCCACGCTACCGCCGTGTTTCCAAGAGCGCCCCGCCTCAGCTCGATCGCATCGGCAAACTGCTCGAAGAGTGGATGGGCGAGCTCACCATCGGCAACACGCTCGACGGGGAATAGCGACCTCGACCACCAGCTATCCGCTCTATCTCGAGTCCGGGCCGCAGAAGAAGACCACCCTCGTCCATGTCCTTGATCTTTTGGGTTGCGTCGCGAGCGGCAGGACGAGCGATGAGGCGGTCGCCGCGACGCCGGATGCGATCCGCGCCTATCTCCGTTACCTCAAGCGCCATGGCGAGAAGGTCGATCCGAGCGAGAAGATCGAGGCGCGGATCGCCGAACACAACACGGAAGGGCTCTTTTCGGGACAGGCGATCCTTCCGCCGGACCTGAAACCCCTCGCCCCGCGCGACCTCTCTCGCTACCTGCGGTGGCTCGCGTGGTCGCGGGAGGATCTGCTCGCTCTGGTGAAGAAGGTCGACGACCGGCGGCTTCGCGCCAAGCCAGCGCAGGGGCGTTCTCTGCACGACATCCTGCTGCATGTCCTGGGCGCGGATAAGGGCTACGTGTACGCGCTGGTCGGCCCGCTAAAGACGATGGGTGATCCAACGAACGCCGCGGACCGGGGCGAGCTGGACGTGCGCATAGCGCTCGCCGAGGCGAGGCCGGCCGCGATCGTCCGACTCGCGGCCCTCACGCCCGCCGAGCGAAAGCGCGTACGAAGGGCCGGCCAGTCGACGTACTCGGCGTTCCGCGTGATTCGCCGCATGCTCGAGCACGAATGGGAGCACCGCCGCGAGATCGCGGCGCGCCTGGGGAGCGATGCCTAGCGCGAGCGGCGCACCGGCAGCGTATAGGTGACGTCGACCCACTCCTCGCCGACGCGACGTAGCACGCGATCGCGCAACCCTCCAACCACATAGACGCTTCCGTCCGGCGCGACCGACATGTCGGTCGCATTGATCCCCGCCTCGGACCAGGTCACCCCTCTATCTCGGCTTTCGAGGAGCGCGCAGCACCCGCTCCCGAAGATCACAAGAATGTGTTCGTCATCGCTCGGATCGAAGGCGATGATCCATCGAGCGGCATCCGGCGATGCGGGTCCACGATCCGTGTACACGGTCGCGAAGCTAACGCCACCGTCGGTGCTGCGGCGGAGCTCCTTCCGGCTGCCGACGAGCAGAAGCTGGCCATCGCGCGGATGCACGACGACCGTCCCGGCTCTGAAGTAGCTCGACCGACCGGCGATCGTCTCCATGAACGTCCAACGCGCGCCCGAATCGCGGCTTCGAGAGCCAAGTCACATCTTCTGTCAGGGACGAGCCGGTGATGATGTACATCAGGCCTTGCTCGGAGGAAACAGCGACGTCTTGCACTTCCCCAGGAGTCCCGATCTCGTCCCAGGTGGCGCCACCGTCCGCGCTGACCAGGAGCTGACCGTTCCGGCCCACAAATAGCGTCTCCACGTTCCAAGGCGCCGCGACGAAGAGGCTCGGCCCATGGACGTAGATCGTCTGGGGTCGCGGACCGGGACTTGGCGGTCCGATCGGTTCGACCGCTCCGTCTGACGTGATTCGATCCACCGTCGGAGCCCAGGAGCTCGCGTGGAGCACGTAGACCGCTCCCGGTCGTCGCGGATCCCCCGTCAGATCGCCGGTGGCAGCCGTTCGCTTCCGCCACGTCGCATCGGCGAGATCCGCGACGTACGTGCCATCGGCCGAATCGGAATACTCGACCGTCGCGTAAAGCCGACCGACCACGTCGGCCACGATGCTTGTGATCGCGGGTTGCGGTGGACCGCTGGTCGCCGCCATCGCCATGGCTGCGATAGCGAGGACCGCGACGCGGCGCGCTCCAGCCGCTCTGCGCGAGGACGGCTCGAGGAGCCGCGCGGACCAAGCGGCGTACGAGAGCGGCAGCGCGCCGAGAGCGACGAGATCAGTCGGATCGACGGTGATGGCCACGGGGAAGCCAACGGCCGATGCGAGCGAGCGCAGCGGCGCACCTGTCGACTCAGACAGCTTCATCGCCAGAAAGATCGAGGCGGTCAGGAGATAGACCCCGCGCGCGATCGGGAGGCGTCTCCGTTCGAACGCCCCGAAGCCGAGAGCGAAGATGGCTGCGAGCAGGACGTATGGAGCGAAGTAGAGCCCGGCGACATCGCTGAGCTTTCCCGTGATCACCGACGGCCACAGCGTCTTGAGGAGATGGTCGTTGACGACCAGCGCCGCGACGGCGATCAGCGAAAGCGGGCGGGTAAGCGCGCTCAAGGTCGCGGGCAGTCCTCGAGCCTGACTCGTAGAGCGCTTCACTAATTCATCAACGCCGGCCGCCCGCGAAGGTTCGCGGACCCTACGCCCGGACCGGTACCTTTGGCACCGCGTCGGCGAACTCGTCGACGAGCGGCGTTACCAGGGCGCGTTCTGGATCCGCGCGGGCGTCGTAGCCGCAAAGCGAAAAACCCTTCACATCCGCCACCGAGAAGATGTGGCGGAGAACGGCAGCCAGCGCGGAGAGCGGCGGACCGCCGACCGCGGCGAAGGCCACGGCGGGGAATTCGCGCGGGTCGACGACATCGATGTCCACGTGCAGCCAGATCGCGCGGCGTCGTGCCCAGGCCACGAGCCCCGGAGCTTCGTGATGCTCGGCGTCGAACGCGATCCGCAGGATGCGCGAGCGATCGAGGTTCAGCGTCTCGCCGCCGTCCAGCGCGCGCGCGCCGACGAGCGCCACGCGCTCCTCTGAGATCCGTCGGGACCCTGGGAAGAGGAGCGGCGCCACCGAGCGGCCGCAGACGTGCGCCAGGACCATCCCCGACACGTAGTGCGATGGGGTGGTCGCGAGCGTGTTGAAGTCGCCGTGCGCATCGAAGTACACGAGCGAGAGCTCGGGGTCGGCGGCTAGCGCCCCTGAGAGCGCGCCGGCGACGAGCGTGCATTCGCCGCCGATCACCGCGGTGGATGCGCCTTCGCGAATCGAGGCGAGCACGCCGTCGGCGAGCGTCCGGCACGCCTCGCGTGCCGCAGTCAGCCAGCGATCCCGCGGATTGAACGGGATCCGGACGCGTTTCTCGGCGCCGAGGCGGTCGACGAGCAGGGGCGCGAGCACGCCGGGCGCCTCGCCCAGACCGACGAACTGCTGCTCTGTGACCACGCCGGCCTCGAACAGATGGAGCGGGCGAGCCGCCATTTGTGGGCGCATGGTAGCTGGGGTAGCAAGCAGGCGACCCGCCCGCGCGCGACGCGAGCTAGTGGATGAGACCGGTCTGATTCAGCGCGAGACAGATGACGGCGATCGCGGCGAGCGGATAACGGGACCAGCGACCGGAAACGAGCATCAGCACGCCGCAGATGAGCGCGATGAGAGCAAGGATGAACCCGATCGTGAGCGGCACCATCGACCTCCCGTCTGTAAGGGTGCCCGGCGGTCGTGCAACCTCTGTGCCGTTCAGTCGAGCGCGGTCAGAAGACGGTCGATGGCGGCGAGGCCGGAGTGAAGGATGCGCGGCTGCATACCGAATCCGATCCGCAGGTGGCGCTCCGCGCGGAAGTGAATGCCGGGAACGATCATGGTGCTGTACTCGCGGATGAGCCGATCCACCAGGGCCATCGAATCGATGGGGTACCTGTAGCTGAAGAAGCAGATCGCCCCAGCAGCGGGTGCGGTCCAGTGAAGCTCGCGCGAGCGGCCGCCGGCCCAGTCCTCGAGCATCGGCCAGCGCTCGTTCACCAGGAACCGCGCGCGCTCGAGAAGCTGCTTGCGGCGCTCGAGCGCGATCTCCGCGAGGAGCTCGGAGATCGTCGCGGGCGCGATGGTCGTGTAGTCCTTGACCTCGAGCACGGCCTGAACGCGTTGCGGCGGCGCGACGAGCCAGCCGATACGCAAGCCCGGCAGCCCGTACACCTTAGAGAGGCCGCCGGTCACGATGATCCGCGCGCCGCGCCCACTGAAGGTTGGACTCTCTTCGCCCGATCGCTCCGCGCCGCGATAGACCTCGTCTGCGAGGATCCAGGCGCCATCACGGTCGGCGATCCGCACGATCTCCGCGATCTCGCCTTGCGAGAGAATCTGTCCCGTCGGGTTATTCGGTTGGCAGACACAGATGACCCGCGTTCGCGCGTTCACCGCGGCGCGCAGCGCGTCGACGTCGATGGTCCAGCCACGCTCCTCGCGTAACCAGACTTCGCGCACACGCGCACCCATCCCCGTCGCGATGCCGTGCACCTGCATGTAGTTCGGCATGACCACCACCACCTCGTCCCCGGGTGAGACGAGCGTCGCGAGCGCGAGGAAGTTCGCTTCGCTGGTGCCGGTGGTGATGACGACGTCGTCGGCCGCACGCCCCGGGTGGAACGACGCGACGAGGGCTCGCGTGGCCTCGCGGCCGACGCCTTCGGCGTAGCCGAGCCTGGTGCGCATCAGCTCCTTGGGGTCGCGCGTGATCTCCTCGAGCGTCAGCGCTTCGACGCCGGACTCCGAAAGGTCGTAGTTGATCTTGTGCTCCCAGGTCGACTGCATGCGCTCCATGTCAAAGCGTGGGAATCGCATCAGGTGCGCTCCGCGTCCGCGCGCAGGCGCGCCAGTTGTTTCCGCGCGAAGTCGAGAACGTGGGGCCGCTCGAAGGATCCTGGCCGTCCGGTCACTTCCACAGCGTCCACAACATTGGCGTACCGGAAGAGAACGGTCACGGTGACCAGGTCGCCGTCGGGCGTGGGCTGCTGGAACACGAGCACGCGCGAATCATCGCCCACCGTCTCACCAAGGTCCGTTTCGGTCGAGCCGAGCGCGAGCGCGCTGGCTCGAAAATCGGCGAATACGGCACGTGCCGCGTTCGCGTCGGCGGTCGTGATGAGGATGCTGTCCACCAGGCAGCAGCGGAACTCCTGGTCGGACGTCTTGAACGCGCGGACATAGCCTGAGGCCCCGCGCTCTTTCAACGCGCCCGTGCTCGTGCTGAGGCCCTCGGCAAGCTGCTGCTCCGTCATCGCATCGTCGGTCTCGACGACGTAGTCCGCCGGGACGTCCGAGGCCTGGAGGATCACCGTCTCCGGCGCGCTCTTCACAACGAGTCCCGCGGTCGGGGTCGCGGTGGCGCGTGGGCCCGACTGCGCACAGCTGACGGCGGCGATCGCCGCGAGGGCGAAGGCGGCACCGGAACGCCTCATGCTTCGCGCGCGCTCGCGGCCATTCATCGACGCACGATACGTCGGGCCCCGATGCCGATCTGAGACCGACGACCGCCATCATCCGTTCCGTGGATCGGCGGATCGCGGCATTCGTCCTCGCGGTGTTCGTTGTGGCCGGATGCGGCACACGCGAGCGGACCGCGCCAACGTTCATCCCCTCGGCCGCAGCCGTGCCTTCCCCGGTGAGGTCGCCGGCTCCGCCGAGTGCGTCGCCCGTCATTCCCACGACAGCGGTGAGCTGTCCGTCCAATCCTCCACCCGTTCTTCCTCTGTCCTTTGCCGAGGGGGTCCCATTCACGCTCTGCCAGGAGCTGGCTCGCGTCACATTCATTCCGGGGGCGGCGCCGCTACGCGTGTCCCTCGAGCTCGTCCAGAGCGGCGGTCGCCTGTACGACGAGCTGAAGATCTGGAAGCGGAACGTTGCAGGGACCGAGTACGCGGACATCACCCACTCCACGCCCTACGAGCTGACCGCGGAGAAGATGCTGCCGGCCCTCGAGCTCCGATCGGTCAGGACATTCCGCCCGATGGGCGCCGTTGGCGACCACTTCGCGTATACGTCCGTGCACGTGAACGGTTTCCAGTGCTGCACAGCGGTGAGCCGGGTGCTCGCTTGGGATGGATGCAACATCGCCGTCGTGATGGAGGCGGAGCTGATAGACCTGACCGCAGGCGGCGACCTCGTCGTTTGGAGTCGCGCGGTCGGCGCGTCCAGGATCCAGGAGGGCGAGGTGGCACGAGAGTACCGGTGGACAGGCGCGAAGTACGAGTACCTCTCCGGTCCCACACCGCAACCTCGACCGACCCTGCCCTCGTACAGCTGCCGCCCGTAAGACGAGCACAGGACCAAACGCGGGCGCTGATGCGCGCTCGCAGCGATATCGTCGAGCGCCGTGCGTGTCGGGGTACAGCTTCCTGAAGTCGAGCGCGAGGTCCGCTGGTCTGAGGTCGCCGCGATCGCGCGAGCCGCGGAGGATTCCGGGTTCGACTCGATCTGGGTGGGCGACCACATGCTTTACCGCGCGGACGGACGACCCGACCGCGGGCCATGGGATGTCTGGACCCAACTCGCCGCCATAGCCGCGATAACCACGCGGGTCCGCCTCGGTCCGCTCGTCGCAGCCACGGCGTTCCACACGCCGGGGATCCTGGCTCGGATGGCGGCGTCCGTGGATGAGGTGAGCGGCGGGCGGCTCGTGCTCGGTCTCGGTGCCGGCTGGAACCAGCCGGAGTTTCGAGCTTTCGGCATCCCCATGGATCGTCTGGCGTCGCGGTTCGAGGAGGCCCTCGAGATCGTCCGCCGGTTGATCGCGGGCGAACGCGTCACCTTCCACGGCCGGTTTCACAGCGTCGAGGACGCCGTGCTCCTCCCGCGCCCGGGGCGCCGCATCCCGCTGATGCTCGGCTCGACTGGCGCGCGAATGCTCGCGATCGCACTGCCCCACGTCGACGTGTGGAACACCTGGTACAGCTGGTACGGCAACAGCTCAGAGGGCTTCGCATCGCGCCGTCTCGAGATCGATGCCGCCTGCCGGCGAGCCGGTCGCCAGCCGGGTGAGGTGCGGTACAGCGCATGTGTCCTCGTCGCCGCGGGCGACGGCGCGAGCGAGAGGTCGCACGAAGCTCCGCCGGTCCGAATCGAAGAGCTCGCCTCACATCTCCGCGCCCTCGAGGCGGCCGGGGCGGACGAGGCGATCCTGGTGCTCGATCCGATCACCGAGCGCTCCACGCGCGCCGTCGCGGACGCTATCGTTGATCTGAAATAGGCGTCCGTGGCCCCGTTCGACCGAACGGGGCGTTTCGGCGTTTTGGAGGACCCTTGGCGCGATTCGCGAAGCTCTTCGGCCGGCGCGAGACGTCTTCGCCGCCGCGCGTGGACCGCGTTGTCGTGGGGCTCGGCAACCCCGGCGAGGGCTACGCGGCGACGCGTCACAACGCGGGCTTCCAAGTGGCGTCGCGCCTCGCGAAGCGCTCGCGCGCGGAGTTCGGGGTGAAAGCGGCGGACTCCCGCATCGCCGAAGGCGCGATCGACGGCGTGCGTGTCGCGATCGCGCGTCCGCAGACTTTCATGAACGACTCCGGCCGCGCGGTCCGCAAGCTGCTCGATCGCTATCGCGTCGATCCATCCGCGCTCCTCGTGATCTTCGATGAGGTGGACCTTCCGCTCGGGAAGATCCGTCTGCGCGAGCGCGGTGGTCCGGGTACGCACAACGGCATGCGCTCGATCGTCTCGGCCATCGGCGAGGACTTTCCGCGCCTGCGCGTCGGTGTCGCGCCAGCCGATCCGGCGGCCGAGATTCCCGATCTCGTCGAGTACGTCCTCACGCCTTTCGCAGCGGACGAGCGGGAGACCGCCGACGCGACGTTCGCGCGGGCGGCGGAGGCGGTCGAGGTCGCCCTTCGCGAGGGCCTGCCCCGCGCGATGGAGCGGTTCAATGGCTAGTACGGCGACGCGCTTAGGCGCGAGACTCGGCGGCATCCTCGCGCTCGCTGATCACAGCGAGCGCTACCGCGAGCTCGCGTCGCGGCTCGGCGACCGCAAGAGCGTTTCGATCACCGACGCGACCGCGGGCGCGCGTGCGTTTGCCTGGTCGGCCCTGGTCGCGAACAGCGGCCGCACGGTCGCTCTGGTCGCGCCGAGCGAGGATCGGGCGCGCCGCTGGCGTGCCGAGCTCGCCGGGTGGCTCGGGGACGAACGTGTCCTCGCGTTCCCCGAGCGCGAGACGATGCCGTTCGAAGTGAGCGCGCCCTCGGGGACCGCGGTGCATCAACGGCTCCTCACGCTGTGGCGGCTCGCGACCGCGCAGGGTGCGGTCGCCGTCGTGACAAGCTTGCGCGCCCTGCTCGAGCACACCATTCCGCCCGCCGAGCTCGCGCGGCGCGGGCGGACTCTCCGCGCGGGCGATCGGCTCGCCTGGCAGGAGACGGCGTCATGGCTCTTCGATCTCGGCTACGAGCCGGTCACCGAGGTCAGCGAGCCTGGCACCTTCTCGCGGCGCGGCGGGATCATCGACATCTATCCGGCCTCGGCGGAACAGCCGGCCCGCGTCGAGCTCTTCGGCGACGAGATCGAGACGCTCCGCGCCTTCGACCCGGTCACTCAGCGCTCGCAGTCGCCCCAGGATCAACTGGTCGTTCTCCCGGCCCGCGAGTTCTCGATGGAGCGCGCGCCGGAGCTGGGCGACCGCCTCGTCTCCGCCGGGTGGGACCGGGCCGCGCGCGCCGACGACGAGGAGGCCGCCGACTTTTCGGCGTACGCGCGGCTCGTCGATTCGCTGCGCGAGGGCGGGTACGCGCCTGGCGCGGACGCTTTCGCTCCCGCTCTGGGCGCCACCGCGTCGCTCCTCGACCACCTCGGCGATCGCGCCACGGTGGTGTTCGAGGACACCGTGGAGCTTGACCTCGCCCACGACGCGCTCGAGGCGCAGGCCGAAGAGAAACGAGAAGAGCTCGCCGGCCAGGGGCTCGGGGTGAACGTCTTCCCGCCCCCGTACGTGTCGCGATCGCGCGTCGAGGAGCTCGCGGAGCGGCACGGGGCCGTCCGCGTGCGGCCCGCCCCGGGCGCCCTGCGCCTGGGATGGGCCGGCCTGACGAGCTACGCCGGGCGCCTCGATCAGTTCCTCCGCGAGATCGCCGGATCGGGCCAAGGGACGCGCATCGTCGCCACGCCGCAGGCGGCCCGTCTCGCGGAGCTCCTCGCCGACCGCGATATCCCGGCGGTTGCGCGCGAGATGGTTGAGGACTCGCCCGCACCAGGTTCGCTCGTCGTGGCGCGGGTGCCGCTCGCGGAAGGCTTCGCCATCCCCGAGCTCGACCTGCGGGTCTTCACCGATGCCGAGGTCTTCGGCTTCCGGAAGCCGCGCCACCCGGAACGCCGCCGCCGTCGGGTGCTGATGGGCTCTTTCCTGGCGGACCTCAAGCCCGGCGACCACGTCGTCCACGAAGACCATGGCATCGCGCGGTTCGAGCGATTCGTCACGCGTGAGGTCGCGGGGGTCGTGCGCGAGTATCTCGAGCTGCGCTTCGCCGGTACCGACGTGGTCGCGCTCCCGACCGAGCGCGTCGACAAAGTCACGCGCTACGTCGGCGGGACGCCTCCGAGCCTGTCGACGCTCGGCGGCCGCGAGTGGCTCGCGACAAAGCGCAGGGCGAAAAAGGCCGCGGAGGAGATCGCCCGCGAGCTGCTTCGCCTTTACGCGGCGCGCGAGGCGACGCAGGGGTTCGCGTTCGGACGAGACACCCCGTGGCAGATCGAGATGGAGAACGCCTTCCCGTACACGGAGACGCCCGATCAGCTTCAGGCTATCGAGGAGACCAAACGCGACATGGAGCGCGGACGGCCGATGGACCGGCTCATCGTCGGCGACGTCGGTTACGGGAAGACGGAGGTCGCCCTGCGCGCCGCGTTCAAAGCGGTCCAGGATGGCAAGCAGGTCGCGATCGTCGTGCCGACGACGGTCCTCGCGCAGCAGCACTACGAGACGTTCGCCGAGCGCCTTGCGACCTTCCCGGTGAGCGTCGAGATGCTGTCGCGTTTCCGTTCGCCGGTGGAGCAACGCGCCGTGGCCGCCGCACTCGGCACCGGAGAGGTCGACATCGTCGTCGGCACGCACCGCGTGCTTCAGAAGGACGTGCAGTTCCGGGATCTCGGCCTGGTCGTGATCGACGAGGAGCACCGCTTTGGCGTCAAGCACAAGGAGCGCCTCAAGCAGATGCGCACCGAGGTCGACGTGCTCTCCATGACCGCGACGCCGATCCCGCGCACGCTTCACATGGCGCTCTCCGGAGTGCGCGACATCAGCGTGATCGAGACGCCGCCCGAGAATAGACAGCCGATCGAGACGCACGTCGTCGAACGGAGCGATGACGTCCTGCGCGAGGCGATCGTGCGCGAGGTCGATCGCGGCGGGCAGGTCTACTACGTCCACAACCGGGTGCAGGGCATCGAGCAGGAGGCACACCGCCTCCGGCAGCTCGTCCCGACCGCGCGCTACATCGTCGCGCATGGCCAGATGGACGAGCGGAAGCTCGAGCGCGTCATGGTGGAGTTCGCCGACGCCGAGCACGACGTGCTCGTCTGCACGACGATCATCGAGTCGGGCCTCGACATCCCGAACGTGAACACGATCGTCATCAATCGCGCGGGCACGCTCGGCCTGGCCCAGCTCTACCAGCTCCGCGGGAGGGTCGGCCGGAGCGCCGAGAAGGCCTACGCCTACCTTCTCTATACAAAGGAGCAGCACCTAACCGAGCAGGCACGCAAGCGCCTGCAAGCGGTCTTCGAGGCGAGCGAGCTCGGCGCCGGCTTCAAGATCGCCATGCACGACCTCGAGATCCGCGGCGCCGGCAACATCCTTGGTGCCGAGCAGCACGGCCACGTCACCGCGGTCGGGTTCGAGCTGTACACCCAGCTCCTGGAGGAGGCGGTCAACGAGCAGCGCGGCGCGCCCCGGGCGGCCGCTCTACCGGAGATCACCGTCGATCTGGCGCTCTCGACGGCCATCCCCGACGAATACGTGCCCAGCCGCCAGCGCAAGCTCGAGCTGTACCGCCGGATCGCCGGGCTGGCGACCCTGGACGACCTGGGCGGGCTTCGCGAGGAGCTCCGCGATCGTTACGGACCGCCGCCCGAACCGGTACGGAACCTCCTCTACGGGGTCGAGGTGAAGCTCCGAGCGGTGAAGGCCGGTGCGACCGAGGTGCGCGCGCGCGGCGCCGAGTTGCGCGTAGTACTAGGACGAGACATGCAGCCAGCCGAACGCGAGCGACTCGCGCGTGCGTTCCCGCGCGCGCAGGCGGGCCAGCGGCAGATTCGACTTTCAGTACTCGATGCGAAGGGCGATTGGCGCGACCTGCTCACCGGATTGCTCGACCGACTCGCCGCCTGATGAGACGTGCGTGCAACCACAAGCGGCAGCGTTCTGTCATCGTCCCGCATCACGATGAAGAGCGCGCTTCGCCTGATCACTCTCGCGGTGCTAGCGCTGCTCCCTACCCTCGTCGCCGGACTCACCATCCACTAAGACCCCGCGCCGGGGTCCCGTGAAGATCTGGCTGTTCGCGGCGTTTCTCATCCTCTGGGGCAATCTTCTCCATCCGCTCATCGGTGGCAGCGCCGTGCTGCCGGGCGGCAGCTGGCAGTTCGTCGCGGCTGGTGCGGTCCTCGTCGCGCTCTCGCTGGTCGCCGCGCGGGCTCTGGGCCTCGACGGCGCCGCGCTCGGGCTGCGGCGTGACGGCGCACTCCGCGGGACCGCGATCGGGGCGACCCTGGGAGTGGTGATCGCCGTCGCCGGCGTCGCGGCGATGCGCGTCGTGGCACCGGCGGTCCTCGGGCAACCGGTCGTCTACGAGCCGCTGTCACGCGTCGGCGCCGGCGACCTGACCCCGCACATCGCCTTCTTCTTGCCGTTGGGCGCGGTGATCCCTGAAGAGGTCGCCTTCCGCGGCACGGTGCTCGGCGGATTGCTCGCGAAGCACGAGCTCCGCTTCGCCGTGACGGCCTCGGCGGTGGGGTTCGCCCTCTGGCATGGGACGGTCGCGGTCTTCACGGTCATGAACACCTCACTGCCAGTCGTGCTGATCATCCCGGCCATCGCCGGCGTCCTCGTGATCCTCTTTGTCGGCGGTGTGGTGATGGCGGGCCTCCGTGTGGCCACGGGTACGCTCCTCGCGAGCGTCGCCGCGCATTGGGCTTTCAACGCGGTCATCCTCATCGGCCTCAGGTATCCGAGGATCGATTGAAGATCGGCATAGATCTCGACGATGTCATGGCGATCTGCGCGGTCGCCTACCTCCGCAAATTCGCGGAGGAATACCGTGTGGAGCTCCCGGACGAACGCGAGATCGGGTGGCACCTGCTCCGCGACATGGACCCGTACGTCTCGGCCGAGGAGCGCGACCGCTTCCGCATCAAGCTCTATGACGGCACGTTCTTCAGCGAGCTCGAGGTATACGCGGATTGCCCCGCGGTCCTCGAGCGCATGGTCGCCGCGGGGCACGAGCTCTACTTCATCACGGCGCGAGCCGAGCGCCGGCGGTACATAACCGAGACGTGGCTACGGGAGAAGGGCATCCTCGATCACGCGAAGGCGGTGCATCTGAAGCCGATCGGCGATTTTCGTCCGGAGTACCCCCGCGGCCGGTATGACGCGACGGGCTCGGCCGAGTACAAAACGCGGCTCGCGAAGGAGCTCGCCCTGGACGCTTTCTGTGAGGACGACATCGTGATCGGCAAGACCCTGTCCGAGGCTGGGATCCGGGTCTTTCTCTTCGACCAGCCATGGAACCGGGAGCTCGCAGGCGACCGGATCACTCGGGTGCACGGATGGACCGAGCTCGCGCAGCATCTGGGCCTGTGACCGCGCCGACGACCTTCTACTTCATCCGACACGGCGAGAGCGAAGGGAACGCCGCCGGCCGTTTCACCGGGCAGACGGACTCTCCGCTCACCGAGCGCGGTCGCCGGCAAGCGCGGGCCATCGCCGACGAGCTCGCGAGCGTGAAGTTCGACCGGATCGTATCGAGCGACCTCTCCCGGACGCGCGACACGGCGGACGCCATCGCGAGCCGGCAGGGCCTGCGAGTCGAAGTATTCCCCGAGCTGCGCGAGATCGACGTCGGAGATCGCACCGGCAAGCCGTTCGACGAGGCCCGCGGGCTACCGAACTGGAGCGACGATGGTTTCGTCGCGTGGCCGGGAGGCGAGACGCTCGATAAGGTCGTCACCCGCGTCCTTGCCGCCATCGAACGGCTGACGCGCGAGAGCCCGGGCAAGACGATCCTCGTCGTAGGCCACGGCGGCGTGAATCGAATCCTCCTGTCGCACTTCCTGGGGATCCTGCCGAAGCTCGATCGGACGCCCGCGCCGAACACGAACATCAGCGTCGTGCACACCGACGGGAAAACGCACACGGTGGAACGGCTCTTCGCCGCGGACCACGTCACCCGAGCGGAACCGCTCTCCTGATGAAGACTCTGACGATATTGAACACACGTTCGCCTACGGCTTCAGCCTGACGGCGATCCACTGGCCGCCACAGGTCTGCTGGCCGAAAGGTTGACCTTGCAGTTGCCGGGGGGGTGACGATTTCGTCATGCGATGAGCGCGAGCCCTGGGTAGCGTGCCCAACAGACGGGGGGGTCGAGAGAAGATGGAGAGGACTGACACGGAGCAGCTCGGGACCTTGATTCGGTTCCTCTGCACGTCGCACGTGACCCAGATTCCGATCGTGACCATGCATGAAGAGAAGTGGGCCTACTGTCCTGGGGGCTACGTCGCCGCTCACGAGGGTCACGGTTGGACCGCGATTGAGCCCGCGCGTATCACCGAGTTGAAGCCGACGCATATCGGGTTCACATCGGCGCCGGGTTGAGCCGGAGCACCATCTAGCAGGACCCCTAACATCCCCGGAATGCCGTTCAAGAGCAAGGCGCAGCGGCGCAAATTCGCGGAGCTTTTGATGACGGGGAAGATCTCGGATCAGACCTACGAGGAGTGGAACCGCTCGACCGGGCGCAAAGAGCTACCGGAGCGCGTCCATCCGAAGGGGTCGAAAGCCAAGAAGAGATCGGTCCCGAAGACGAAAGCTAAGAAGCCGGGATCGAAGACCAAAGCTCGCAAGCGCTGAGGCGAGCGCGTCAGGCCGAGGGTGTGCCCGCCGCGCTGGTCACGTTATTCATGATCGAACGCGCCGTGCCGCTGTAGATCTGTTCCTTCTCGCTGTCGGTGAAGTCCATCGCCGCGATCGAGCTCACGGCCTTGTCGATCGAGCCCAGCAGATGCGGATAGTCGCTCCCCATGACCAGGTGGTCTGCGCCCACGACGTCGCGTAGGAGCCGCAGGTTGTGCGGGCTGAACGTGACGGTGTCGTAGTAAAGGCGTTTCAGGTATACGGACGGCGGCTGGTCGATGTTCACGCGGCACTCCGCGAAGTCGCGCCAGCCCGAGTCGAGTCGCTCCATGAGATACGGGACCGCGCCGCCCGCGTGCGCGACGAGCCAGCGGATGTTCGGGAGCTGCTTGAACACCCCCACAAAGCACAGCTTCGCGATGGCGAGCGTCGTATCGAAGGGGAAGCCGACGAGCGGACCGAGCACGTACTCGGTGAACGCGTCGGCCGCGACCGGGATCATCGGATGGACGAACACGCAGAGCCGGCGGCGGTCCGCTTCCTCGAAGAACGGCCGGTAGAGGGGGTCGGCGAGCGCGCGGCCCCGGATGTTCGAGAGCAGGACGACGCCCTGCATCCGCAGCTCGCCCATCGCGCGCTCGAGCTCACGAAGCGCTGCGTTGGGATCGTCCATGGGGATCGATGCGAAGCCGAGGAACCTGCCCGGATGCTTCGCGACAAGGTCGGCGTACGCGTCGTTCACCATGCGCGCGACATCGGCCTGCGCCTTCCCCCCGACGAAGTAGACGTTCGGCGTCGAGAGCGACAGCACCTCGGTGTCGATGCCGACGCGATCCATATCCTCGAGCCGCTTGCCGACGTCGGTCATCGGCGCGGTGATCCCGAAGAAGCGCGCGCCGCGATAGCGGATGATCCGCTGCCCGGTGGGGCTCGTCCCGAATGAGAAGTCGCCGCCACTTCGCTCGATGCGCTCGAAGTACGCCGGCGGGTAGTAATGGGTGTGGAGATCGAACCGCACAGCGGCAGTTTTGCAGACGCGGGTCTAGGGCGGTGAGGGCGAGGGCCGCGAAGGAAGGATCGTGGCTTGCACGAGGGTGCCTTTGTCGATCATGTTCGACATGCCAACGCCGACCGTCGCGGTGATGCCATCTCCGTCATGGCTCAATACGAAGATCGTGCCGAGGGTCACCGGACCCGCCGTGGGTGGGGTGACCGGTGCGCCCCTCAGCCGCCACGCGGCATGATCCTTCGCGTAGAAGCTCTCGAGCTCGGCACGGGTAAGGGTCGACGTCCACTGTGCGGTGATTCCGCGCACCTCCGCGGGCATGAAGGGCAGCGGCCCGGTCGCGCTGAGGAGCTTGGAGCTGGGTGGCGTCGGGAAGTCGGAGGGAAACTCCTTCGGGAGTGATACGGCGCCGAACGGCGAGGGAACCCGCACGTCACATCCCGTGAGCGGCACGATGAACGCGAGCAGGAGCGCAGCCGATAGCGCCTGTCGAGCGAGATGCAAAGCCACCGTTGGCGCCACTTGTACGCGCCTCTCGATTAGTCTCTGTGTCGTGCCGGTACAAATTGACGGCCTCGCGACCCGTATCCGCGATGTTCCGGACTTTCCGAAGCCGGGGATCCTATTCAAAGACATCACCACATTGCTCAAGGACGGCGACGCTTTCAAGGCGGCGGTCGACGGCCTCCTCCAGCGCATCGGCGGCCGGAAGGTCGACGCCGTCGTCGGGATGGAGTCGCGCGGATTCATCTTCGCCGCGCCGATCGCGTACAAGCTCGGTGTGGGCTTCGTCCCGGTCCGCAAGCTCGGCAAGCTGCCCGCCGACGTGGTAAGCGTCGAATACGACCTCGAATACGGCTCGGCGACGCTGGAGATGCACAAAGACGCGCTGAAACCCGGGGCGCGGGTGCTCATCGTCGACGATCTGCTGGCGACCGGCGGCACCGTCGCCGGGACGATCGAGCTCGTGAAGCAGCTGAAGGGGGAGATCGTCGCCCTCGCTTTCCTTATCGAGCTAACCGCGCTCAAAGGACGCGAGAAGCTCAGTGGTTACGACATTGTCACGCTCATCTCCTACTAGGCGCCGCTAAGCGCGCATCCAGGGCGCAGGAGTGGCCGTAGTAGTCAGGGAGTCCTGCGTCTGGAGGTTCACCGATGCCCAGCCGTGACAATGCCGCGATCTTTCCGCGGGCGGCCCTGCTCGCGATGCTTGTCGCGGCGACCGTGCTCCTCACGCCGGGGCCAGCCGCGGCCGCGGGCGCGAGCTTCACCGCGCTCGGTCAGTTGCCCGGCTCCATCGGGGACACTGAAGCGAACGGAGTGTCCGGCGACGGATCGGTCGTCGTCGGATTCGCCTGGGTAAACTCTTCCGACAACAAGGCGTTCCGCTGGACCGCGCAGGGTGGCTACGAGATCTTGCCTGACCTCGGACCCGGCCAGAGCCGCGCCAACGACGCCTCCTTTGATGGGAGCGTCGTGGTCGGCCAGTCACAGTTCGCCGCTGTCCGGTGGACCGGATCGGGCGTCGAGCAGATTCCGCTGTACGACAGCTCGGCGGTGAACGCGGACGGAACCGTGGTGGTCGATTACCTCCGCTGGGTGGCGCCGGGCACGACGAACGATTTCGGATCCCTCGGCGGCCAGTCAACTCGCGCGTTCAACGTCTCGGCGGATGGTCAGGTCGCCGTGGGCTACTCCGAGACCGCAGGCGGGAACCGCTTCGTGCACGCGTTCCGCTGGACGCCCACCGGAGGTATCAAGGACTTGGGCGTGACCGGCGGGACCGAGAGCATCGCGTGGGGCATTTCCGGTGACGGCGCGGTCGTCGTCGGCGAGGCGCGCGACCAGACCGGTTTCTGGCGTGCCTTCCGTTGGACGTCGTCTACCAGCATGAAAGACATCGGCACGCTCGGCGGCCCGATGAGCCACGCGTCCGAAGCGTCCCGCGACGGCAGCGTCGTCGTGGGCTGGTCGCTCACGAGCGGGAGCAGTGCGTCCGATCACGCGTTCTGGTGGACGGCGAAGGCGGGAATGCGTGATCTGAAGACGGAGTTACAGGCCCGCGGCGTCACCGGGCTCGAAAACTGGTTGCTCTACGCGGCGACCGGCCTCTCCGACGATGGAAGCGTCATCGTTGGAGTCGCGCGGAATCTCGTGACCCACGAGTGGCAGCCCTTCCGTGCCGTGTTGCCTGTAGTCACCAGCACGCCGACTCCCACCCCGACCGCGACGTCCTCGCGGACGCCCACGCCTAGCCCCACAAGCACGGCGACGCCCCGGCCCACCGGAAGCGCGACACCCACGGCTACCCCGTCCCGCTCACCTCGACGTTGAGCGACCGAGCGCGGACCCCGCCCGACAAAAAGGCGGTACACTTGCTTTTCACGTAGCGACCGGCGGAGGCCCGCTTGGTCCTTTTGAAGGAGGACCGATGACCGCGGCCCCGACGCTTCCCGAAATCAAGGTCGATCCACACGCGTCCGCCGACGAGGCGCGCGAGTTCCTCGAGCGCGACCGACTCCTGGCGGCGTACGCGCTCGCCGACATCGATCAGCCTGAGATCGAGGGCACGCGCTGGTGGGTCGGTCGGCGCGACGGTGAGATACAGGCCGTCGTGCTCGTGGTGGAAGGTCTCCCGTTCCGGCCGTGCTTCGCGACGGGCAGCCCGGAGGCGCTCGGGGCGATCTTCCGCGAGGCGATCCACGAGCCGCGGGTCCTTCTGGCAACACCGCATCGCGGCCGGCAGGCGATCGAGGCGACGTACCGCTTCGAGCGCATGGATCGCATGAAGCGAATGGCCGTCAACGTCCATGACTTTCGTCCGCGGCTCACGCAGCGCGTCACGCGGCTGGGATCTGAAGACCTGGACGGCGTGATCGACCTCTACGGCCACGCGTCGCGGACGTACTTCACGCCGGAGCGCATGCGGCGCGAGATCTACTTCGGCATCTATCAGGGCGACACGCTCGTCTCGGCGGCCGGGACGCACGTCCGCTCCATTCACTCCAGCATCGCCGCGGTCGGCAACGTGCTCACACGACTCGCCTACCGCGGACGTGGAATGGCGACGTCGTGCACCTCGGCCGTCACCGAGACCGCGCTCGAAGAGCACCGCGACGTCGTCCTGAATGTCCGTGAGGACAACGTTCCAGCGATCGCGGTCTACGAGCGGCTCGGCTACTTCACGCACGCGCCGTACATCGAGGGACCCGCGGTGCGCCGTGCGGCCTGGGAGCGCCTGATCGGCGCTCTAAAGGAGAGAAAGCAATGACCATCGCCACTCGGCCTTCCAAGCACGATGTCACCGACCTCGGTCTCGCCGAGGCCGGCGCCCGCCGCATCGCCTGGGCCGCGCGCGAGATGCCCGTTCTCTCTCAGATCCGCGAGCGGCTCGCGAAAGAGCGGCCGTTCGCCGATCTGCGTATCGGCGCGTGCCTGCACGTCACCGCGGAGACCGCGAATCTGATGCTCGTGCTTCGCGACGGCGGCGCGCGCATCGCGCTCTGCGCGTCGAACCCGCTCTCCACACAGGACGACGTCGCGGCCGCGCTTGTGGCGAACGAGGGCATCGCGGTCTTCGCGAGGAAGGGCGAGGACCGCGACACCTACTACGCGCACATCCAATCCGTGCTCGAGACGCGCCCCCAGATCACCATGGACGACGGCGCCGACGTGGTGACGGAGCTGCACACCCGCCGGCGCGAGCTCTTGCCGGAGGTGCGCGGGGGCACCGAGGAGACGACCACCGGCGTCACGCGACTCCGCGCGATGGCCGCCGAGGGCGTTCTGGCGTATCCGATCGTGGCCGTGAACGACGCGCTCACCAAGCACCTTTTCGATAACCGCTACGGCACCGGGCAGTCGGCTGTCGACGGGATCCTTCGCGCGACGAACCTCCTGCTCGCCGGAAAGACCGCGGTCGTGGCCGGCTACGGCTGGGTCGGTCGCGGTATCGCGAGCCGGCTCCGAGGCATGGGCTCGATCGTCCTCATCTGCGAGGTCGATCCACTCCGCGCCCTCGAGGCCGCGATGGATGGCTTCGAGGTGACCACCGTGGTCGCCGCCGCGCGGCGCGGCGATCTCTTCGTGACGGCCACCGGGAACGTGAACGTGATCGGCCGCGATGCGATCGCGAACCTCAAGGACGGCGCGATCGTGGCGAACGCCGGGCACTTCAACGACGAGATCGATCTCAAAGCGCTGGGCGAGCAGGCCACGGGTCGGCGCGAGATGCGCCCGTTCGTCGAGGAGTACACGCTCCGCGACGGCCGTCACGTCGTCGTCCTCGGCGAGGGCCGTCTCGTGAATCTCGCCGCCGCGGAGGGGCACCCCCCGGCCGTGATGGACATGTCCTTCGCGAATCAGGCCCTCGCGGTCGAGTACCTCGTCACAAAGGGCGGAACCCTCGCTCCGCAGGTCTACCCTGTGCCACACGAATTGGACGAAGAGATCGCGCGCCGCAAGCTCGAGGCCATGGGTATGAAGATCGACTCGATGACGACCGCGCAGTCCGAGTACGCGCGGTCGTGGAAAGCGGGGACATAGGCGATGCCCGAATCCTTCATGTCGACGGACCGTGTCCTCTTCACGAGCGAATCGGTCACCGAGGGGCATCCCGACAAGCTCTGCGACCAGGTGTCCGACGGCATGCTCGACGAGTGCTTGCGCCAGGATCCCAACTCCCGTGTGGCGTGCGAGACGGCGACCACCACGGGCGTCATCCTCGTCGCCGGCGAGATCACCACCCATGCGTACGTCGACGTGCCGCATCTCGTGCGAGCCGTCGTGCGTGATATCGGGTACACGAACGCCGATTACGGTTTCGATTACCGGACCTGCGGCGTCATCACCGCGATCAAGGAGCAGTCTCCGGAGATCGCGCAGGGCGTCGACGAGTCGATCGAAGCGCGCGAAGGCATCGACGCGAGGGAGCTCGGCGCCGGCGATCAGGGAATGATGTTCGGGTTCGCGGTGCGGGAGACGCCCGAGCTCATGCCGCTACCGATCACGCTCGCGCATGCCGTCGCACGTCAGCTCGCGAAGGCTCGCAAGGACGGCACGCTTCCTTATCTGCGTCCCGATGGAAAGACCCAGGTGACCGTCGAGTATTCGAAAGGCGTCCCCAAGCGCGTGCACACGGTCGTCGTCGCGGCGCAGCACGACCCCGGCATCGACTACCAGCGTCTGTGCAACGAGATCCGCGAGCAGGTCGTCCGGCCGGCGATCGGCGACTCCTGGCTCGATTCCACGACGAAGTACCTCGTGAACGGCACCGGCGCGTTCACCATCGGCGGACCGATGGGCGACGCGGGACTCACCGGGCGCAAGATCATCGTCGACACGTACGGCGGATACGCGCGGCACGGCGGCGGCGCGTTCAGCGGCAAGGACGCCACGAAAGTGGATCGCTCCGCCGCCTACGCCGCGCGCTACATCGCGAAGAACGTCGTCGCGGCGGGACTTGCCGACCGGTTCGAGGTGCAGGTCGCGTACGTCATCGGCGGCGCACAGCCGATCTCGCTGAACGTCGAGACGTTTGGGACCGGCAAGATCGCCGACGAAACGATCCGCAAGCTCATCGGCGAGCATTTCGACTTCCGGCCCGGTGCGATCATCGATCGCTTCAAGCTGCGCCGGCCCATCTATCGCCAGACCGCGTCGTACGGACACTTCGGCCGGCCCGATCTGCCGTGGGAGGCCATCGATCTCGCGCCGACCCTCGCCAAGGCCGCCGGCGCGCGGGGAGCGCTCGCTTAGCCGGACGCCAGGCGACGGGTTGGCCAGTGTCTTGCACGCCCCTAGCCCTCGCATGAACGTCGACTGGAGGTATCCGACCATGACGAGAGAACGTCTCGTACGACCCGCCAGCACATCCTGGCTGTCGGTGCTCGGCGGATGGATCGCGACGATCGGAGCCATGGCGCTGGTCGCGCCGGCGATCGCCGGGATTCTCGCGCAGGCTCAGATCGGCACCGACGACATCGCGCCCGCGGTCCCGGTGGTGATCGGGATCTTCGTGTCGTACCTCATCGGCGGCTACGTCGCCGGCCGGATGGCGGGCTATCGCACGAGCTGGCACGGCATGATGACCGCGTTCTTCAGCCTTCTGGTGTTGCTCGTTATCCCTCTTCTCGCATACGCCGCGGACCAGGGAGTCCTCGCCGGCTTCGGCGTGAACGGGCTCTCGGACATCGTCCCGGGGGCCGGTGGACTGAACGTCGACAGTGTTGGGAGCGCGCTCACGTTCGGTGCTCTCCTTGGCTTCCTCGCGGCGATCTTCGCGGGCTGGCTGGGCGGCGTTCTCGCCCCATCGCACGCGGTACTGGCACCGGCCGCTCCCTATGCCGGAGCGGCCCGCGGCCCCGTCCCGGCGCGATCGGTGGGTGTTCCGCCGGCCGAACACAGCATGAAGAGGGAAGTCGTGCGCGAGCGGCGCCCGGCGTTTCCAATCCTCGGAAGTAAGGGCGGCGAGCGCGTCGAGGAGCATCGCGTCGAAGAGCGCCGCGAAAGCGGAGTAGAGCAGCCCTAGACCGCTGAACCGCGAGTAGCGCGCGGACGTATCCTCACCGAAACCCGGTCGGTTCGGGAGGGGGTGTCCATACCATGCGATCCGCCCGCTACTCACTCGCGCTCATCGGAGCATTCGCGATCCTCCTCGCTGCGTGCACCGGCGGACAGCAACCCACCGGCGGCGGCGGCGGCGCCTCGCCGACGGCGGCAGCCGGCAAGCCCGCGTACGGCGGGACCATCACGTTCGCGCTCGAGGCCGATGTGAGCAACCTGGACCCGATGCTCTCAAGCCTCTTCGTGGATCGGAACATCCATTACGCGATGTACGACTCGCTGGTGCGGGTCACACCGAAGGGCGAGATCATCCCGTGGCTCGCGGAGAAGTGGACATACGGCGACGATGGCAAGAGCGTCACCTTCAACCTTCGCAAGGACGTGAAGTTCCACGACGGGACCGCGTTCGATGCCGAGTCGGTGAAGTGGAACATCGAGCGCTACAAGACGACCTCCGGCTCCGCGCGGACCGGAGACCTCGGTTCGGTCGACACCGTCACCGTCGTCGACCCGTCGACCGTCAAGTTCAACCTCAAGTCGGCGTTCGCGCCACTACTTGGCGCGCTCGTTGACCGCGCGGGGATGATGGTCTCCAAGGCCGTCCAGCAAGCGATGGGCGCCGACTTCACGCTGAAGCCGTTCAAGGCCGGCACCGGCCCGTTCATCCTCACCGAGGCTGTGAAGAGCGATCACTACACGCTGGAGAAAAATCCGAACTGGTGGGGTAAGGACGCCGATGGGAGCAAGCTCCCATACCTTGACAAGATCATCGTGCGACCGATCCTCGACCCTGACGTCGCGCTGACTAATTTGAGGACCGGTAATGCCCAGGTGATCAATCGCGTCACCGGGAAGGACGTGCCGGTGGTGCAGGCCGATACGACGCTGAGCTACCAGCAGGTCGGCTCGTTCAGCTGGGACAGCCTCATCCCGAACGAGACCCCCGGCTTCATCTTCAGCGAGAAGCGCTACGTCAAGGCGGTGGCCATGGCGCTGGATCGCGAGGAGCTGAACAAGAACGGCCCCGCCCAGGGCGTCGGTCTTGCGGGCTGGGGCCCCATCTCTCCGGCGCACTTCGCTTATGACGCGAGCTTCAAGCCCTGGCCGAAGGCCGATCCGGAAGGCGCGAAGAAGCTCATCGCCGAAGTTGGCAAGGGACCGCTCAAGTTCGAGCTGCTCATCTCGTCTGGGAGCCCGCCCGCCCTGCAGTACGCGCAGCTCATCCAGGCGCAGCTCGCGAAGGCTGACATCGTCGCGGACATCAAGACGCAGCTCTTCAACGACATCGTCACGCTGCAGCAGCAGAAGAAGCACCTGGGCATGACGAACATCGGTTGGAGCGGCCGGCTCGATCCTGATGGCAACGTCTACGACTTTGTCGTCACCGGACAGCCGAACAACGACTCGGGCTATTCCAACTTGAAGGTCGATGAGCTCATGAAGGCCCAGCGTGCTGAGTCGGATCCCGCGAAACGCAAGACGCTGCTGCTCCAGGCGCAGCAGATCTATGTCGTCGACGATCCCTCCCGCGTGTGGCTCAGCTTCGGGGTGTCCCCGCTGGCCACGGTGAAGAATTTCGTCGGACTCGAGGCCTACCCCGACCGCATCCCGCGATTCCAGAATGGTTGGCTGCAGAAGTAAGCGCGGAGTGACGTGAGAGCGGAGGCGACGGAGTGACCACCTACATACTCCGTCGCCTCCTGCTCATGATCCCGGTCGCGTTCCTTGTGACCATCGGCGTCTTCGTGCTCGTCCGCTTGTCGCCGGCCGACCCGGCGCTCGCGTTCGCCGGCGAAGAGCGTGACCCGGCGATGCTGGCGGCGATCCGGAAGGACATGGGACTCGACCAACCGATGCCGGTGCAGTACGTCGCCTGGATCACGCGCGTGGCGCAGGGCGACCTCGGCCGCTCCTTCCAGACCAAGCAGCGCGTCGTGGAAGCCATCGTCGAGCGGATGCCAGCCACGCTCGAGCTTGGCGCGGCCGCGCTGCTGATCTCGGTGACCCTCGCGATCACCGTCGGGATCATCTCGGCCATCAAGCGCAACTCGATCGTGGACCTGGCGGCGTCGGGGGTGACCCTCGCGGGAGTCTCCTTCCCGAGCTTCTTCCTCGGGATACTGCTCATCCTCGTGTTCGCGTACGTCGTTCCAGGCCGCATCTTCCCGCCCGGCGGTTACGTGCCGTTCACGCAAGACGTTGGCGACAATCTGCGGCGGCTTGTTCTGCCGGCGATCACCCTCGCGACGGCGAGCCTCGCCGTGAATCTTCGACAGGTGCGTTCGAGCCTGCTCGACGTCTTCGGGCATGAGTACATGCGGACCGCGCGCGCAAAGGGCCTCCACGAGCGGACCGTTATCGCGCGCCATGCCCTCAAGAACGCGCTCATCCCGGTCGTCACCCTCATCGGCATCCAGATCGGCGCGATCATCGAAGGCGCGTTCATCACCGAGACGATCTTTCTCTGGCCGGGGATCGGCCGGCTCGCGGTCACAGCCATCCCGTCAGGCGATTACCCGGTGGTCCAAGGTGTGGTCCTGGTATCGGCATTCTCTTTCATGATCACAACGCTGTTCGTCGATCTGCTGTACGCGTGGCTCGACCCGCGCATCTCGTACGGGAAGGCGACCGCATGAGCGGGACGACGATCCCGGTCGCGCTGCACATCCCGCGCACCGATCGGGCCAGCACGATCAGGTACTTCGCGCGTCGCAATCCACGAATGATCGTTGGCGGAGCGCTCGTCCTGACGTGGCTGTTCCTCGCCGCGTTCGCACCGGTCGTCGCCCCGTACGACCCGATAAAAGTGAACGTCTTGGAGGCACTCCGCCCGCCGAGCTTCATTCATCTACTCGGGACCGATGACCTTGGTCGCGACGTGCTCTCACGGGTGATCTGGGGCAGCCGCGTCTCGCTGTCGGTTGGGGTGATCTCCGTGAGCATCGGTTTCTTCGTCGGCGTCACGCTCGGACTTGCCGCGGGCTACCTGGGCGGCACCTTCGATCTGCTGATCATGCGTGCCATCGACGCGCTGCTGGCGTTTCCCGCGCTCGTCCTGGCGATCGCGATCACGTCGGCGCTTGGGCCGCAGATCCAGAACGCGATGATCGCGATCGGGATCGTCGCGATCCCGGCCTACGCGCGCCTCACGCGAGGGCAGGTGCTCGCGGTGCGGGCGCGCGAGTTCATCGTCGCGGCGCGAACGATCGGATGCTCACCCCTCCGCATCGTCCTTCGGCACATCTTCCCGAACGTGACGAATGCCCTCATCGTTCAGGCAACGCTCTCCACGGCGTTCGCGATCCTCGCCGAAGCCGCGCTCTCGTTCCTCGGGCTGGGCCCGCAGCCCCCGAATCCCTCGTGGGGGCAGGATGTCGCGTACTCCACGCGCTACCTTGCCAACCTCAAGTGGTGGATGAGCGTCGGTCCCGGGATGGCGATCTTCACCGCGGTTTTCGCCTTCAACTTCCTCGGGGACGCCCTCCGCGACGCGCTCGACCCGCGCCTGCGCCGCTCGGCCTGATCAGCCCGGTACTTCTGTACTGGGCCGGTCTGCTCTAGAGCGGGGACTGTCCCGTGAAGGGCTTGCCTGCTAAGCCAGTGCTTGAACATGCAGGTGAGCCAGGTCGCATACGACCGGTTCGTGCTGGAGCTCCCTCCCGCCGACGCCACCTGGCGTCCGCTCGCGGATCCGGAGACCCTCGCCGAAACGGCCGCGTGGCTCTGGGACTTCGGGCCGAAGCCGCTGATCGCGGTGATCGGCCACGACGGAGCCGCTCCGAAATGGCTCGCCAGCTGGTCACCGCGGGCCGTCCGTCTCGCGCCGGGTGGTGCAACTTCCGGCGCGGCGGTCGTCCTCGCGACACGGAAGGACCTCGAACGCTTCCTCGCCGAGGGCGCGCCTCACGAGCGGACCGTGCTCCTCTGGCCGCGCAACAAGGAGACGAAGACGTTCGAGGCCCTGAGCGGCGTCGCGACCGACTGGGTCAAGACCGTCGATGCGGACGCCAACATCAAGCGCGGCGGTGAAGTCTTCGAGGTCCACCAGATCCAGGCCTAAGTCGCCCTAGCGAGGCCCCACGCGCGTGTCCACCTGCACGCTCCGCCGCACGACGATCCCAACGTAGGCACCGGCAAAGGCGCCGCCCAGCGCGAACGCGAGCGCGGCGAGCGCGGCGTAATTGTCATTCCGAATCATCTCGACGACCGGGATGGGCAGTCCCAGCAATGCGGCGATGATCAGCGCGGCGCGCGGTCGGATCGCCGAGAGCGCTCCCGAAATCAGCACGATCAGGCCCGCGAGGATGCCCATGTCGTCGAAACGCGGGTTCGCCTCGACGCGCACCAGCCATAGCCCCGTGGCGAGCGCCGCCAGCAGAACGACGGCGGTGATCGCGTTGCTCACGGCCGCTCCTCTTCCCGGCGCTCGGCTTCGGCACCCAGCTCGCGCGTCCGTTGATAGGCGGCATACACCGCCTTCGACAGCACGGTGCGGAGGGCACCCTTCTCGAGCTGATAGATCGCCGCGGCGCTCGTGCCGCCCGGCGAGGTGACCATGTTGCGCAGCTCGGCCAGATGACGGCCGCTCTTTCGCGCGAAGAGCGCGGATCCCTCGACGGTGCGCAGCACCAGCTCTTCGGCGACGCGGCGCGAGAAGCCGAGGTGCACGCCCGCATCGACGAGCGCCTCCATCAACAGGAACACATACGTCGGCCCGGTACCGGAGAGGGCGGTGGCCATGTCCACGAGATTCTCGTCGTCGACCATCAGCTCCTCGCCAAGCGCGCCGAGGATCGCCTTCGCCAGATCGCGCTGGTCGGTGTCGACCGCGCCCGTCGCCGACCACGCGGTCACGCCCATGCCCACCTGCGCTGGTGTATTGGGCATCGCGCGGACGATCGCGGTGTGTTGCAGGCCGGCGCCCAGGGAACGCATCGTCGCTCCCGCGACGATCGAGAGGATCAGCTGCTTTTCATCGAGCTTTCCCCGCAGCTCACGCATCACCGTCGCGAGCACCTGGGGCTTTACCGAGAGCACGACGACGTGCGCGTCCTTGATGGCCTCCGCGTTCGAGGCGAGCGCCTTGACGCTGTATGTCTTGGTCAGCTCCGCGCGCCGCTCGCGGCGCGGCCCGGTCACGAACACGTGCGACGGCGGCACGAGGTGACGGTCGAGGAGCCCCCGGATCATCGCCTCGGCCATCGTCCCGCCGCCGATGAACGCGAGTCGCTTTCCTGTGAGCGGCATGGAAAGCGAAGTATGCGGACCGCGCGAATCGCACGGGTGGGCGAGCGAGCTACTTCAGGTCGCCTCCCGGGGCCGGACAGGACTTGTGATACGTGCAGTCGTTGAAGCCGTCAGCGTCTTTGTCCGGAGCTGACGGCGCGGCGATCGGCGAGAGATCAAAGTCGACCAGCTCGATTTGCTCCCCGATGACAAGCTCAGCGGGCGCGCCGTTGGCGGTCGCCGAATCGAAGTGGACCCGCGCGAGGTCGGGCATCGGGCCTACGGTCACCACGCCACTCTCGGCGATGACGAGGGGTGTCTCGATAACCCACTCCGCCGAACCGTAGGTCGACGTGTAGGGGAGGGTGATGCTGAAAGAGCCGGCAGTGTCGCGGTTCAGGATGGTGATCGTCCAGATGCCCGGCGTCGCGGCCTCAACGATCTCGACGTGCACGCGGTCTCCGGCCGATACCGGCAGGTCGACACGAATCAGCGGCGCGGGGATCGTCTCCCACCACGCGTAGTAATCGGCGTTTCCTGAGGCGTCCACGTCGTGTCCGATCCCGGCCTGGATGAGCGTGGCGTCGAAGAGCTTGCACTCGGAGTCGAGGCAGCCGCCGCCGATCCCGATCCAGCTCGAGGAGTACTCGGCTTCTCCCGGGCGGTGCGGCTTCGCCTTCGGGACGATCCAGTCCGCCGCCACGGCGTGGAAGCTCGTTCCCTTCTCGAGGCTGCCCTGCATGTAGCCTGACCAGTTGAATGACTGGTTCGTGCCGACGACGACGATCGGGCGCGCCATCGTCGCATTGGGCGGTGACGGGAACGCGAAGACCAAAGCCAAGAGCGCGAGGAGCACGATCCGCCGCACGGGTTCGAGCGACCGCAGCCGCCGTGCCATCGCTCGTCGTTCGAGGTGGCTGTTCAGTGACGGACGCGGACGAGATCGCCGTCGATGAACAGCCGGCGTGTGTCGACTCCCACGCGCTCGAATGCGACGTGGGGGATGCCGATGTCCGCGAGTAACAGTTCGCCGACGGCGCCGCGCGCGCCGTTCGCGAGAAGTCCCTTCTTCGGCAGGGCGAGCGTGACGGTCACCTTGGCGCGAATCGCGACATCCGGCACATCGCCGCTATCCGGGTCGAGCCCCGAAGGAATGTCGACCGCGAGGGTCGGCATCCCCGACGCGTTCGCCGCCCGTATAAGGTCGGCGATCAGGCCGCGCGGCGCGCCGCGAGCGCTGTAGCCAAGGAGACCGTCGATCAGCAGATCGGCATCTGGCCACGACCTGCGCGGCGCGTCCGCCGCCGCGAACCGCACCACCGAGGGCCCGATCTGCAAGAGAGAGATCAATTGCCGATTCGTCGTCTCATGGACGTCGTCGGGGAATGCGGCGACCTCCGCGCGGACTTCGGCGCCCCAACCCGCCAGATGGCGAAGGGCGCCGGCGGCATCGCCGCCGTTGTTCCCTCGTCCGACAAGTCCGACGATCCGCTTTCCTTCGACGCGGCCCATCAGCGCTCGTGCCGCGGCCGCGATCTGATGTGATGCGTTCTCCATGAGCGCCTCGACGCTGATCCCGACCTCCTCGATGGTGATGCGGTCGACTTCGGCCATCTGGGTTGCGCCGAGGCTCGGGACTTCGCGCACCACCGGGAGATCGTCGAGGCTCACGTCCGTCCGACGAGGATGAGCTTGCGCACCGCGAACGTGGTCGCAGTGATCTGAAATGCCTCGACGGCCGCCGGTGACGCCGTCGCGAGTCGGCGCCGCACCTCGGCTGCGCGATCCTGTGGCGTCTGCGAACGCTCGAGCCAGTTCTCGGTCGTGAGCTTCGTCACCGCGATGTCCGAATCCACTGTGGTTTTGAGAGCCGCGCGCTCCAGGAGATCGCGCCACCCCTGAACGGTGTGGTTGCGGACGTGGGACGCGTCGCGGAGCGTTTCGAGCTCGTTGATGAACGAGTCAAGAGCGACATCGTCGGGGGCGTAGTTGTCGACGAGCACGAACAACCCGCCCGGCCGGAGGATGCGGCCGATCTCACGGAACGCCGCGGCCGCGTCCGCAAAATGATGCGCCGCGAGGCGCGAGGTCACGACGTCCGCGGATCGCGACGCGATCGGGAGCGCCGTGGCGTCGGCCTGAACGAGGATGGCGTTCGCGATGTCCGCGCCCGCGAGGACGCCGCGCCCGGCCTCGAGCATCTCTCGCGTCGCGTCGACGCCAATTGCCGAGACGAACGAAGGGGCCACGCGGCGCAGGGTGTGTCCCACACCCGTGCCGACGTCGACGAGCCGCGTGCCGCCGTGCTCGGTCGCCAGCGCGACGATCCGATCGAGATCCTCGCCGCGAGCATGCGTCGCGCTCTCGACGTAGGCGGCCGCGGTGCGGCCGAATTGCCGCTGGACGGGGCCGATCTGACTCACTCGTCAGCCAGCGGCTTCGCGAACTCGACGGTGCGTTCGCGGCGGTATCCGATCGCCGTCCAGAAAGCCATCGCGTCTTCCTCTTCATCCCAGACGATGAGGTTCAGCTTCTTGCACCCCTGCGTGCGCAGGCGCTCCTCGACCTCGCGCACGATCCGCGTCGCGATCCCGCGACGGCGCATGTCGGGATGCGTCGCGACGTGATAGAGCCACCCACGACGTCCGTCGAAGCCGACGAGCGCGGTCGCCACGATGCGGTCGCCCTCGGAACCCACCAGACACAGCCCGGGATTACGCGAAGCGAGGCGCGTCAACGAGACGTCGTCGTCGCCGGGGCGGATGCCGATGCCGCTCGCCTGCCACAGCGCGCGCACTTCATCGCCGTCGCTCGGTCGCAGCTCGCGGATCTCCACGGCGGCCATACTGACGCCTCGTGCGCATCGGCCGCTTCGACGTACGGATCTTCAGCGACGGCGTCTTCCGCCTCGACGGAGGCGCGATGTTCGGCATCGTTCCGAAGGTCTTATGGGAGAAGCAAAAGCCCTCCGACGAGCGGAACCGTGTCGCGATGGACATGAACTGCCTCCTCATCCGGGATGCCGACAACGTCGTCCTCGTCGAGACCGGAGCGGGGCCGAAGCTCACGGCACGGCAGAAGGAGATCTTCGGCGTCGACGGCCCGCCCCGTCTGCTCGACGAGCTGAAGACGCTCGGGGTCCGGCCGGACCAGGTCACGCTCGTCGTCAACACACACCTACATTTCGATCACTCCGGAGGCAACACGTATCGCGACGGCGATCGCGTGGTGCCGGCGTTCCCGCGCGCGAGCTACGTCTTCCAGCGGCTCGAGTGGCAGGACGCGATGGCGCCAAACGAGCGCACGCGGGGCAGCTATCTCGCGGATGACTACGCGCCGCTCGAAGCCGCGGGAAAGCTGGAGCTCGTCGACGAGTCGGTCGAGATCATTCCCGGTGTCCGCCTCGATCGGGTCCAAGGTCACACCCGAGGTACGCAGACGGTCCGGGTGAGCGACCGCGGCGAGACGCTCTTTTTCTCGAGCGACTTCATGCCCGACCGCCACCACCTGCCGCTCCCCTGGATCTCGGCCTTCGATCTTTTTCCACTGGACACGCTCGCCGCGAAGAAGCTCATCCTCCGACGGGCGATCGACGAGCGCTGGATCGTGGGATTCACGCATGACCTTCCGCGGCTCGGGCGCATCTCGGAGTCCGACGGCAGGTACCGTTTCGACGAGGTGGCGGACTGACCGACCTGCCGAAGCGCGCATCGACGGTCGTCGTCGGTGGCGGGGTCCTCGGCTGCGCCGCGGCCTTCTTCCTGGGCGACCGTCGCGAGCACGACGTGCTCGTCCTGGAGCGGGATCACCTCGGGTCGGGGACCACGAAAGGCGGCCTCGGCGGCATCAGGCACCAGTTCGTCGACGAGCTCGACATCCGGCTCTCGCAGCTCGCGACCGCTTTCTGGCATCACTTCGAAGATCGGACGGGGTCTCGCCACGACTTCCGCGAACGCGGCTACCTCTTCATTGCGAACACCGCAGCGGGTGTCGGCGAGCTTCGCGAGCCGCTCCCCATGTACGAGCGTCTCAAAGTGCCCGTCGAGATGGTCGGCCGCGTCGAGATCGCCGAGCTCGTGCCGGGGATGCGCGTCGATGACCTCGCCGGCGGCCGCTTCTCCGGGCGCGACGGGTACGGCGATCCTCTGGTCGCGCTCGCGGGCTTCGCGGCGTCCGCGCAGCTCGCCGGCGTCACCTTCCGCGAAGGCGAGGCGGCCCTGTCGCTGCTGCGCGAGGGTGACCGCGTGACCGGCGTGCGCACCGGCTCGGGGGACGTGCTCGCGGAGCGTGTCCTCGTGGCCACCGGCTGCTGGACGTCAGAACTATGCGCGACTGCGTCCGTCGCGGTCCCGATCTGGCCGTACCGGCGCTCGATCATGGAGTCGAGTCCGGTCCCCCAGCTCGCGAACATCCCCATGACCATCGAGTGGGAATCGGGCTTCCACTTCCGGCCGAAGGGCAACGCGCAGCGCTTCGCGATGCCGAACCTGACCGCCGACGGGACAGCAGAGAAAGGCCCCGCGGGCGTGCCTTCGGCCTACCCCGGCGACTACGCGCCGCTCGAGGTGCCGGTGTCGCTGGAGCCGTGGGTCCGCGCGCGCGCGGCGTGGAGACATCCGGCATTCGCGGATCTGCGCATCGTCGATTCATGGTCCTGCTACTACGAGATGACGCCGGACGATCACCCGATCGTCGGCGCGGTCCCCGGCGTCGCCGGTCTCTATATCGCCGCGGGATTCTCCGGCCACGGATTCATGCATGCACCCGCGACGGCGCAGCTGGTCGTCGAGGAGATGCTCGACGGCCGTGCGCGGACGATCGACATCACCGATCTCTCCCTCGAACGGTTCCAGAGCGGACGCCGCCCATTCAAAGCGACGGTTCTTTGAACGTCCGCGTGACCCGCTTCGTCGAAGGCGCACGCACTGCGACGGGCCACGCGGTCATCGTCGACGTCTTCCGCGCCTTCACGACGGCTGCGTTCTGCGTCGCGGCCGGAGCGCGCGAGATCGTGCTCGTCGCCGATCACGAGCGGGCACTTGCCCTGAAGCGCGACGATCCGTCGCTCTTCCTGACCGGCGAGATCGAGGGTCGTCCGATCGCGGGATTCGACATCGGCAACTCGCCGTCCGCGATCGAGCAGCTCGACCTGGAGGGGCGCCGTGTCGTACAACGCACGAGCGCGGGAACGCAGGGTGTGAACGCGGCGGCCGCGGCGCGCGAGATCCTCCTCGGCAGCTTCGTGATCGCTGAGGCGACGGTCCGCTACCTGCGACGCGGTGCGGACGAGGTCACCGTGGTCGCCATGGGTCATGGCGGCGACGAGACCGCGGACGAGGATGAGGCCTGCGCGCGCTACCTCGCGGCTCGCCTCGCCGATGCGCCGATCGATGTCGCCGCCATCATCGCGGCGCTTTGGGAGCACGAGGATCCCGCCTGGCCCGACTGGTTCCCGCGCCGCGATGCCGAGCTCGCGAGTCAGGTGGACCGTTTCTCATTCGCGCTACCCGTGCATCGGGAGGACGGCCTCCTGATCGCGCGGCCGGTCTTCTCCTAACCCGCGCGCCAGTTCGTGCCGCCGCGCGCCGGCACCGGGAAGCCGCTCGGCCCCATCGCGCCGGGCGGGGGACCCTCTTCGCCGGGCCGCGCGAATCCCGCGATACGCTCGGCGAGCCGGCCGCCCTCGGTGAGCTCGTCCATGGCCTGGTCGAGATGCTTGTCGGTGACCCGGACCGCGCCGGCACCGTTGCCGTCGATCGCACCGAACACCGTGGCGTTGCGCAGAAGCTCCTTGATGTAGGCGGGGCTCGCGCCTTCGGTACGCGCGATGAAGCGGTCGAGATCGGCGACCTCGAGACGAAGCCCGCGCCCGTAGAGCGCGAACAGCCTCCGGCGCGCATCGGCGTCCGGCAGCGGCAGCGGAATGGCGAGGTCGACGCGGCCCGGACGGGCCGCGAGCGCGGGCTCGAGGATGTCCGGCCGGTTGGTCGTGAGCACGAAGAGCACGTCGACGTCGTCGCGCAATCCGTCCATCTCGTTGAGCAGCTCGAAGAGCATGGGTTGCGTCTGCATGCCGGGCATGCCGCGCTCCTGCGCGATGAGGTCGACGTCCTCGACGACGACCATGCTCGGCGCCAGGATGCGCGCCATCTGCGCGACGGCGCCGATCATCCCAAGCCCGCGCCCGGTCGTGAGGAGCACGGTCCGTCCCTTCATACGTCCGGCGAGGTACATGACGGTCAGCGTCTTGCCGACGCCGGGCGAGCCATAGAGCAACATGCCGCGCTTGATCGGACGGCCCGCCGCGATGAGCCGCTCGGCGTGCTCGCTGAAGGCGATCGCGTGCCTGTCGATGCGGTCGAGGATGCCTCTCGGGAGGATCACGTCATCACGCGCCACGGATGGCAGCCGGTGGAAGGTGATGATCGTCTGCGGCCCGAACCCGAACTGCTGCGGCCCGAGCGAGACGATCTTCCCCCGGTAGACGTTGCGCTCGCCCATGAGCTGTGTGATCTCGGCGAGGAAGCGCTGGGCGTTCGCGCGGTCCTGCGCCATCACCTCGACGCGCGCGCGGGCGCGCCCCGGCCCCATGTTCTCGTTCGGACCGGCGACGAACGCGACGAGCGGCGCACCGTTGGCCTTCACGAGATAGAGCCCGAACTGCACGACGGGGAGGACGCGATCGCCGTCGAGGTGGAAGTTCACCCAGTCGACCGGGCCCTCGGCGAGCCGGAGGCTGTACGGTGAGGTCCCGCGGTTCACGAAGTCCGAAAGCCCGAGACCCCAGTTCCGCTTGTTCTCCGCCGCCAGACCGATGAGCTCGGCGCTGTGCCCGGGACGCTCCAGATACGCGTCCATCGCCACCTGGAGATTGGGCTGCTGGAAACGCTCGAATTCCTCGGAAATGACCGGCATCCGCATCGGCTCAGCCCCGAGATGGTCGCGCAGCCGCTTGAGCAGCGGGCCTTCGGGTACTTCCGCGCGGTTCACGATGTCGTCGAGGAAGCGCTTGAAGAGGAGGCCGAATTCTTCCGGCGAGGTTTGGTCCTTCATGACGCGGAGCCTATCGCCGGTCGGGCGAGCGAGCCGCCTGTCCGTTTGCCGGCGACCGCCGGCATCGTGGGGCTTATCAGCCTCGGTCCTGGTCGATCTCCGCGAGGGCGAGGTAGCCGCCGGAGAGCCACGAGCCGTTTGGGCCCTGCTCGTCGATGAGCGCCCAACCCGCGTTCGTCCCATCACGGGTGATGCGATAGAAGCGGAGCATCCGCGTCGAAGGGACCGTCTGCGAAACGCCCGCCTTGTTGATGGTCACGACCTTCGAATCGACGCGCACGGTCACGACCCCATCGCCGATGAACGTGGCCGGCTCGAACGTCAGGATGCGGGCCACGGCGTCGTCGAAGCGCCGCTCCACGAAGTCGCCTCGCATGTACTGCTGGTCGAGGACGTTGATCGCCGCCTCCCAGCTCTTCCCGAACGGCGTGGGCAGCCGGACCGTGACGCCGGTCGCGATGGCGCTGTGCGGGTACTGCTCGTCCTTGACGTAGCTGTCACGGCTGAGGATGTAAGCGGCGGCATCCGCGAGCTCCGCCTCGAGGGCCGGAGCGGAGTAGCGCGGCGAGTCGCCGTTGATCCAGCGCCCGAGCACGGGGTCGAATCCATCGATCACCTTCAGGAACCCCTGTCCCTGGTTCACCAGGCGCACCCGCGAGACATGCGGTTCCGTCCTGGTCGAGCTCCCGGTCGTGATCTTGTCGTCGTACTCGATGGTCGCGTCGATGTACGCCGGCCGGCCCCAGGGCTTCGCCCAGACGTGGTCGACGGATTGCTTGGTGAGGACGAGGCTCCTGGTCGCGGGCGCGTTTCCTCCCGAGTAGAGGTCGCCGAGCGAGCGCCGCACGACTTCCACGTAGGGGCCTGGCGCGATCCACGACTCGAAGCTCTGCTTGGTCTCGGGGGAGCTGTTGGCGCGGTATTTGTCGAGCATCTCCAGGTACATCGGGATCCACCCCTTGACCATCGCCGCCGCGTCGGTGCTGATCTGGCCGGACGCTTCGAATGGCGGGGGCAGCGGCGTGAGCGCAAAGGTCCCGGTTTGCACGCGCACGTGCGGCACCGGCGCGACCGGCGGCGGAGTGGGCTGTGGTGGCGGAGGCGTCAGCACCGCGCTGGGGGCGGCGGTGGGCGGCGCGAGGCTTGGCGATGCGGTCGGCTCCGGTGATGGCGCGGGTGCCGACGTAGTAGGCGCGACCTGCGCCGCGGGACCGCAGGATCCGAGCGTGACCGCGAACGCGAGGCCGATGACGAGCGCGGCTCTCATGACGCCATGATGACGACAGAAGCAAACGGCCTGGCTCACGCCGCGCCTTCCGGCACCGGCCTACCCTCGGCCATCCGCAGCGTCGCGACGCGAACGCCCGCGAGGATCACCACACCGCCGACGAGCTGCAACGGCTCGGGCCTGTCGCCGAGGAGGACCACCGCCATCGCGAGCGTCAGGATCGGCACGAAGTACGAGGACATGGCAGCGATCCCCGCGCCGACACGGCGCACCACCCAGTAGAAGAGCGTGAAGCTGCCGACGGTCACGATGAGAGCGAGGTAGAGCGCGTCGATCCAGACGCCTGTGCTCCAGCTGCCGAGGTCGCGATAGCCCTGCTCGAGGAAGCCGAATGGCAGGAGCAGGAGCGCGCCGATCGGCGTCGCCAGGGTCACGACCGCGAGTGGCGAGCGCGTCCGCAGCGTGATCGTGCCGAGCGCGGTGTACATGGCCCAGCACACGGCTCCCGCGAGCATCAGCACGTCGCCCAGGAGCCGCCGTCCCGAGATTTCAGCGCCGTTCTGTCCGGCCGCGATGACGAGCGCGGCCCCGAGCGATGCCAGGATGAATCCCGCGATCTTCGTCGCGCTCAGGCGCTCGCCGACGAACGATGCCGCGATCGCCGTCAGGACCGGGATCGTCGTCGGCACGATCAGCGCGGCGTCGGATGCCGGCGCCATGGTGAGTCCGACGAAAACGAACGCGTTGTAGCCGAGATAGCCGAAGACCGCCGATAAGACGATCGGCACCATCCCGCCCGCTCCGATGCGGGTGCGGGTGACGAGCGCGATCGCCGCAAGTGCCACCGCGGCGATGACGAAACGCACGGCGGAGAACTCGAGCGGTGGCGCCGCGGTGACCCCGAGCTTTCCCGCGATCCACCCGCCGCTCCACGCAAGCGCGACCACGAAGGCCGCGAGCGGCGTAATGAAGGAGCGCGGCATCGGGGAACGATACGTGGCACTCTGCGGCGATGCTGCGCGTGCTCATCACCGGCATCACGGGCTTCGCGGGCAGCCATCTCGCGGAGCATCTTGTCGCGAGCGGCCATGCGGTCCACGGTCTCGCGCACGAGGATCCGCCGTTCGCCAATCTCGCCGCGATCACGGGCCGCGTCAGCATCCATCCCGGTGACATCACGCGGCTCGAGGACGTTCGCTCGGCGCTCGCGGCCTCGCGGCCCGACGCCGTGGTGCATCTCGCGGGACAGGCGGTGCCCACGCTCGCGAGCGCGGATCCGATCGCGGCCGTCCAGCTCAACGTGCTGGGCACGTCGGCGCTTCTCACCGCGCTCGAAGGGCTGGCGACGACGCGCCTGGTCATCGCCTCGAGCGCCGATGTCTACGGCGCGCCCGAGCGGATCCCGGTGACCGAGGACGCGCCGCTCCAGCCTGCGAACGTGTACGCGGCGACCAAGGTCGCGGCCGAAGCCCTCTCGCGGGAGTTCGGCGCTCGCCACGGCGCGCCGGTCGTGATCCTTCGCCCCGCGAACCAGAACGGCCCCCGGCAGCATCCGGGTCTCGCGGCCTCCGCCTTCGCGAGGCAGATCGCCGAGGCCGAAGTCGGCCTCGCCGAACCCGTCGTGCGCCACGGCCGGCTGGACGCGCAGCGGGACTTTCTCGACGTCCGCGACATGGCCCGTGCCTACGCGGCGGCGCTCGCGATGGTCGAGAGCGGCACGTTCAATGTGGGGAGCGGCAAGCCCGTGGCGATCGCGGAGATCCTCGACACACTGATCGGCCTCGCGCGCATCCCGATCCGCTCCGAGCTCGATCCCGGGCGTGTGCGCGGCGGCGATCCGACGCGGCTCGCCCTGGATGTCACCCGGTTCCGCCAACGGACCGGTTGGTCGCCGCGGATCAGCCTGGTCGAGTCACTTCGCGATACCCTCGACTACTGGCGATCCACCGTCAGACAGGGGGCGCCCGCATGAACATCGTGTTCGGGACCGACGGGTGGCGGGCACGCATCGCGGAGGATTACACGTTCGACGCGGTTCGCGTGTGCGCTCAATCGGTCGCCGAGTGGGTCGTGAAGAGCGGCGGCGCTGACCGCGGCGTGGTCATCGGCTACGACCGCCGCTTCGCCTCAGAGCATTTCGCCGCCGCGGCCGCTGAGGTCGTCGCCGCGCACGACGTGAACGTGCACCTTTCCACGGCGGCGGCCCCGACCCAGTCCTTCTCCTGGGCGACGATGCGTCGGAAGGCGAAGGCCGGCATCGTCATCACGGCCAGCCACAATCCCTGGACGGACAACGGCTTCAAGGTCAAGGCCGAGACCGGAGCGGCGGCCGCGCCGGTGATGCTCAAGGAGCTCGAGGCGGTGATCCATCCGCTCGAGAAACACCCTGAGAAGGTCCGCCGCGTGCCGTTCGACGAGGCGAAGAAGAAGGGGCGCATCGAGCTCTTCGATCCGGCCCCGGACTACCTCGCGCACGTCGCCGAGCTTTTCGACCTAGAGGCGTTCCGCGCCGCCGGCTATACCGTCGTCTGCGAGACGCTCTTCGGAAGCGCGAGCGGGTACTTCCCAAAGCTCATCGGCGGCGGCAAGACGAAGGTCGTCGAGCTGCACGCCGAGCGAAACCCGTATTTCGGCGGGGTGAACCCCGAGCCGATCCCGCCGAACATCGACGAGTTCCTGCGGCGGATCCCGGCGGAGCACGCCGACGTCGGCCTCGCCGTCGATGGCGATGCCGACCGCGCCGGCCTTGCCGACGAGAACGGCCGCTTCGTCACGACGCTGACGCTCTACGCCCTCCTCATGTGGTACCTCGTCGAGATCCGCGGGCTCCGCAAGCCGGTCGTCAAGACCGTGAACATGACCTCGATGATCGACCGCCTCGGGACCAAGTACGGCGTCGAGGTCTACGAAGTGCCGGTCGGCTTCAAGTACATCGGGCCGAAGATGCAGGAGACCGGCGCGATGATGGGGGGTGAAGAATCGGGCGGCTTCGGTTTCGCGATGCACCTGCCCGAACGGGATGGGATCGTGGCCGACCTTTTCTTCCTGGACTTCATGCTCAAGACCAAGAAGAGTCCCTCGGCGCTCATCGCGGAGCTCATGGCGATGGTCGGTCCATCGCACTACATGCGGCGCGACCTGCACTTCGACGCGGCCTCGTACGAGAAGGAGAAGCTCCGCATCATGTCCGCGCTGCGCTCGGTCGCGCCGGAGAAACTCGGCGGTCATCCGGTGGTCAGGATCCTGCAGCTCGAAACGAAGGACGGGATGAAGTTCTTTCTCGATGACGGCTCCTGGCTGCTCATTCGCTTGTCGGGGACGGAGCCGCTCGCGCGCGTCTACGCGGAGACGAAGGAAGAACGCGAGCTTGGCCCGCTCCTCGACGCGGGCGAGGCGATGGTGAGAGGAGCGTAGAGATGGCGATTGCACAGACCGTGGACACGGCGGCGATCGAATCGGTGGAGCGAATTCGCGCCGGCGATCCCGACGACATGCTCGGCCGGATCAAGGAGCTGGGGAAGCAGATCCGGGATGCGTGGAGCATCGCGAGCCGGGCGACGCTTCCGCCCGCGTATGGCGACGTGCGCTCGATCACCGTCGCCGGGATGGGCGGCTCGGCGATCGGCGGCGACCTCGCCGCTTCGCTCCTGGCGGACGAGCTGAAGGTACCGACAGCGGTGCACCGCGACTACGGGCTGCCGGCGTACGTCGGCCGCGATTCCCTGGTGATCGTGTCGAGCTACTCCGGGAACACGGAGGAGACGCTCTCGAGCTACGAGGAGGCCCGCAAGCGCGGCGCCAAGGTCGTCGCGCTCACCACGGGCGGCAAGCTCGCGGAGCTGGCGCGGGCATCCAACTACCCGGTGATCACCTTCAGCTACAAGGCCAGGCCGCGCGCGACGCTCGGCTATTCCCTCGGCCTCGTGCTCGGGGTGTTTTCCCGCCTGGGCTTCGCTCGAGATCTCGGGGATGACATCGAGGCGGCGCTCGGCGATCTCGCGCGGCTCGACGAGCGCGTGCACGAAGGGGCGAAGACGAATGACGCGAAGAAGCTCGCGATCGAGCTACACGGACGCATCCCTTTCGCGTACGGCGCCGGCGTGATGGGCGTGATGGCGCGGCGCGTCAAGGGTCAGTGGAACGAGAACGCCAAAAACTGGTCGGCTTTCGATGTGATGAGCGAGCTCAACCACAACGCTGTGGTCGGCTTCCCGCATCCGCCCATCGCGAAGGAGGCCGTCACCGTGCTCTTCCTTCGGAGCGACCGCGACAATCCGCGTCACAAGATCCGCTTTGAAGTCACGCGCGAGCTGCTCGACCGCGCGCGGATCCCACATCGGACCCTGCAGTTCGCGGGACGCAGCATGCTCAGCGAGGTCCTTCAGATGGTGCTCTTCACCGACTACGTCTCGTTCTACGTCGCCCTCCTCAACGGCGCGGACCCCTCGCCGAACGACGCGATCGACTACCTCAAGGATCGCCTCGCAAAGGGAAGCTGAGCAAAGGAAGTTGAGCGACGAGCGGTTCACCCGTGAGGAGCGAATCCATCAGTCTTGAGCCCGTGGCGAGTCACGGAGGCGAAGCTGACGGGACGAGCTGCTTAAGAAAATGACGAGCAGGTCGGTCAGTAAGGCCAGCGTCGTGGGTCCCAGCCTGGGGGACCGCGTGCCTTTCCGCTACTGCCCGCGTGACGGCACTCTGCTGGTGTCGACGCGCATCGATGGACGTGACCGGCCGGCGTGCCCAGTCTGCGGTTTTGCCGACTTCATGCACGTGCAGATCGGTGCGAACACGATCGTCGAGCGCGACGGCGGCGTGCTGCTGGTGCGGCTCAACTACGGACCCCGCGACGGCCACTGGGCACTTCCCGGCGGCCTGATGGAGAACGACGAGACACCCGAAGAGGCGGCGCGACGCGAGACAGCGGAGGAGACCGGGTTCGAAGTCGCGCTCGACGGCCTGCTCGCGACCTGGGGACGTCCCGGTTTTCCGCTACTCGTGGTGATCTATCGGGCGCACATCCTCTCGGGCGAGCTGCGGGTCGCGCCCGACGAGGCGTCGGAAGCGGCGTTCTTCGCCCGGGACAAGGTCCCGCCGCTCGAGGAGCTCGCCTGGCCCTCCACCGCCCATGGCCTGCAGGCGTGGCGCGCGTACGAGCCCCCGCGACCCTGATTCGTCTTCATACGGTGGAGCCGCCGGTCATCCAAATGCCCTAGCCAAGCGTCGAAGGGGTACCACTTCCCCGACGCTCCACCGGCCCGTTATTGGCATCCCATCCAAGACGGCCATGCTCGCGTACTGGGGATGGCGGGTAGATGAAGATCTTCGGGCGGGGGGATCTGGGGCCGGTCGCACGGTTCTCCATCGCGCTGGCCGCGATTCTGGCGGTCACCGCTCTTCTCGTCGGCGTGGTCACCTCGTACCTGCTCGACCGATATGTGCAGGACGAGACCGCGCGCTTCACCAAGGACGCGGTCGCCTCCCACTTCGGGCCCGTCTTCAAGGACGATGTCTTCCAGCGCCCCCTCGCGACCGACGAGCGCGAGCTTCTCGAGGTCATCGTCGCCTTCCACTTCTCGATCTACAACGTCGTCGCGACGCAGTTCTTCGACACTCGGGGAAACATCGTCTTCTCGTACGACGACAGCGAGATCGGGCGGCACATCGATCCCGCCACCGAGGACGGCCTCGCGACCGCCCTCCAGGGGATGCCGTACTCCGAGCGCACCGACATCGTGGGCGACACGAGATATGCCGCCCTCGGGGCCGCGCCCTACGCGCCGAACGCATCGGCCGCTCCCGGCACCGACGAGCATGCGCATGCGGCCACAAGCGGAGCGCCGGCGCCGGCTCTCTTCCACACCCTCGAAACATGGGTCCCCGTGCGCGAGGGCGAGCGCATCATCGGGGCGGCGGTCGTATGGCGCGACCTGTCGGCGATCGACCGGGCGCTCCGGCAGATGCAGATGTCGACATCGGTGATCATCGCGTGCGCCGCCTTGGCGCTCTGGCTGGTGCTCCGTGGCGTGTACGTGCGCTCCTCGCGGCAGATCATGTCCCAGGCGCACGCGCTCGAGGCGGCGCTCGCCGAGACCGAGCGCACCTACGACACGACGCTGCAAGCGCTCTCGAACGCGCTGGACGTGCGTGACAGCGAGACCGAGGGCCATTCGCGCCGCGTGGTCGAGTACATGGAGCTGATCATTGCCGAGCTCAGCGTGCCCACCGAGGACCTCGCGATGCTGCGCCGCGGAGCGCTCCTCCATGACATCGGCAAGATCGGCGTGCCCGACAACGTGCTCCGCAAACCCGCCGCGTTGAGCGATGCGGAGTGGGTGCTCATGAAGCGTCACCCCGAGCACGGCGCCCGGATCATCTCGCGGATCCCGTTCCTCGAGGACGTGTCGCGGATCGTCCGCCACCACCACGAGCGCTGGGATGGTCAGGGCTACCCGGATGGGCTCGCCGGCGAAGCGATCCCGCTCGGCGCGCGGATCTTCTCCGTGGGCGACAGCTTCGACGCGATGACGAGCGACCGGCCATACCGGCGCGCGATGTCGGTGGAAGATGCCCGCCGTGAGGTCCTGCGCTGCCGCGGCACGCAGTTCGATCCGCACGTGGTCGACGCGTTCATGCGCATCTCGGTCGAACGGCTGGTGTGCATCACCGACGACGCGCCGCGCACGTACCCGCGCTCCGAGGCCGTCTAGCGCGACGCGGGCTCTCAGCTCGCCTCGACGAGCACCGGCTGCCGCCACGCGAAGATGACCGCGAAGAGACCGACCGCCGTCAGGGCCGCCGCCGCCGGGAAGACCAGGAAGACGTCGACCGACGCGACCACGCTTCCGATGCCCGGGCCGATCACGAACCCCATGTTCGCCGGGAGATAGGCGAAGGTCATCACTCGGCCGCGCGTCGCATCGCCGGTCGAGGCAGACAGCATGGTGAACGAGACGCTGAAGAGTCCGGCCGCGAGGCCGTTGACGATCGCCCACGCGACGGTGAAGGTCACGAGCTCCCGCGTGAAGAACGGGAGGATCCACATGCCGGCGAGGATCGCGCAGCCGATGAACAGCGTGCGCGAACGCCCGAAGCGATCCGCGAGCGCGCCGATGGCCGGCGACGCGATGAAGATCCCGAGGCCGCCCGCGCCGAGCACGATCCCCACCGCGGTGGCCGGATCCGATCCCGAGTACAACCGCGCGACGACGAGCGGCACGTAGATGTAGGCGAGCATCCATCCCGCGAACAGCAGGAAGAGGGCGGGGAAGAGCGCGCGTAGTCGCGGAGAACGCACGACGAGCATGACGCCTTCGCCCGCCATCCGGAGCAACGAGCCGCTGGATCCTCGCGGGACGAAGCCATCCCGGTACCCGAAGTAGAGGAGCGCGACGACGGCCGCCATGGCCATCGCGTCCATGGCCATGAGCGCCGGGAAGCCGAACCGGTCAACGATCGGCCCGCCGATGAGCGGCCCGATGAAGCCGCCGAGGGGATTGGCGCCATTCACCACGCCGAAGGCGAACGCGGTACGCGTGGCAGGCGCGTGCTCGGCGAGCGTGGCGAGCATCAGGCCGGTGTTGCCGAGTCCGAGCGACTGGAACGCCCGCGAGAACGCGAAGACCCACACGTTCGGCGCGAACACCGTCAGGCCGAGCGCGATGAACGCCGTTGCGAAGGATCGGATGATGAGCGGCTTCCGCCCGTATCGATCGGCGAGCGCCCCCCAGAACGGCAGGAACGGAAGTCCCACGAAGTTTGAAAACGATGCGATGGCGCCGACCCAGAACGCGACCTCGATTTCGGGGATGCCGAGGCGCGGGAGGTAGAGCGGCGTGAACGCGATCACCTGGCCGTACGCGACGACCTCGATGAAGCCGGCCAGACTGAAGAGGACGACCATCCGGACCCAACCGGACGCGGCTGTGTTCAGGCGGGGACTCGCTCCTTGGCCGCCGCCGCGAAGACCGGCAGCGCCTTGTCGATCATCGCGTCGCTCGCGGTGATCGAGATGCGGAAGTATCCCGGCAGGTCGACGACCTCGCCGGGCAGCACGAACACGTCCGATTCCGCCAGGTGCTTGGTGAACGCCCAGTCGTCGGGCCAAGGCGATCTGGGAACGAGGTAGAAGGTGCCCTCCGGTACGTGGAGCTCGTATCCGGCCTCGCGGAGCCCACGGACCATCCGGTCGCGTTTTCGCTCGAGGCTGCTGACGTCGACCGAGAGACGATCGATGTCCGCGACCGCGTACTGCAGCACCGCGTTTGGCCAGGACCATCCGCCGACGAGCTGCGCCATCGTGATCGCATTCCGCAGCTGGGAGCGCTCCGCCGCCGGCATCGTCGGCGGCAGCGCGAGGTAGCCGATGCGCTCGCCGGGCGTCAGCAGCTGCTTGCCGTAGGTGTAGATGAGGATCGAGCGCGGATACGACTCGGTCGGACTCTCATAGCGCCGGCCGTCATAAAGGATGCGGCAATAGGCCTCGTCCGAAAGCAGATAGATGGCGCGCCCGTTGCGCCTTGAGGCCGCCTCGAGGATCGTCGCCAGACGATCCAACGTCGCGCGCGGATAGACCTTGCCGGTCGGATTGTTGGGCGAGTTCACGATGACGGCGCGCGTTCGGGCGGTGATCGCCCGCTCGACGGCCGCCACGTCGATGTCGAAGGTGCTCATGTCGACGCGCACCTTCACCGGCACGAAGCCGAGGCCCCGAGCGATGCCGTCGTAGAAGAACCAGGGCGGCGTCAAATAGATCACCTCATCGCCCTCGTCGCATACGGCGCGCATGGCGATCTCGAGGCCGGCGAACGCGCCGGTCGTCAGCGCGATGTCCTCCTCGGCGAAGGGGACACCGCGACGCTCGGCGAGCGACGCGACGATGGCGCGCTGCGCCTGGGGAACGTTCATCTGATAAGCGAACCAATCCTTGCGCCTGGGCTCGCTCCATTTCTTTATGGCGGCAACGTATTCGGGGAGCGGCATCTCCTGCGGATTGCCGGCGACGAAGTCGGCGATGCCCTCCTTCGCCGACTGCGCGTCGAACCACATGAAGAACTCGAGGAGGTGCCGGTGCGCGTCGAGAAGCTCGTCCATCGTGCGAGAAATCGCCCGCATTTCCACGATGTTTCGAAGGATATGTCCTCTCGACTAAACTCGGCACGTCCGGCGAAGCCGGCTACAACGGGAGTGTGGAGGGCCTCATGAACTCGAGCCTCATCTCCAAGATCGAGAAGGCGAAGCGTTACGCCGAAGAGCCCGAACGGATCAGCTTCAGGAGCTTCGAGGTCGCGTTCCGCGGTGATAACGACACCCACACCGTCTCGCTCAAGGGCGACGACTGGACCTGCCAGTGCGAACATTTCCGCACCTCTGGGCTGTGCGCTCATGTGATGACGTTGCAGCGAGTGTTCGCTGCGCATCTCACGGACAACGCGCGATACACACAGGAGCACGTTCCGGCCTGATCTCTAGCCAACAAGTGAATTAGGCGGGGTTCCAGCGAAGCCGGTGTGAGTCCGGCAGTGTCCCGCAACCGTGACGGACGAAGGTCCGAACTCGGGTCGCCTGGAACATCCGCTCGCGGCCCACACACCTTCGCGAGAAAGGGGTGCGCCAGATGCGAGACCGAGCACGACCGTTCGCGTTCCTCATCGGTCTCATCCTGTTCATCGCCGCCTGTGGTGGCGGTACTCAGTCGGCGTCGACCCCCAGCCCGACCGGAACAGAGCAGCGCTATCCGCTCACCGTCACCGACGACCGCGGAAAGCAGGTCACCGTCACCGCGCCGGTCGCGCGTGTCGTCTCCGTCGCGCCAAGCTCAACCGAGATCGTGTTCGCTCTCGGTGCGGGCGACCGGCTGGTCGGGGTGGACGATTTCTCGGATTTCCCGGCCGAGGCGAAGGCGCTTCCGAAGGTCGGTGGTTTCCGGACCAGCCCCGAAAAGATCCTCTCGTTCCAGCCCGACCTCGTGCTCGCGATCGCTACCGGTAACCTCGCGCCGGCGCTCGAGGCCCAGGGACAGCGTGTCGTCGTGTTCGACCCGACCGACATCGACGGTGTTTACAAGAACACCGAGCTGCTCGGCAGGATCCTGGATCGCGAGGCCGCGGCCCGCGACCTCGTCCAGCGCATGCGCGCGCGAATCGGTGCAGTGGCCGAGCGCGCGAAGATGGCGGCGAACAAGCCGCGGGTCCTTCACGAGCTCGATGCGAGCGACCCGACGAAGATCTATGTCGCAGGGCCAGGCAATTTCATCGACGCGATGATCGGGACCGCGGGTGGCACCAACGTCGCCGCCTCCGCGCCGACAAAATTCCCCCAGCTCTCTGTCGAGGAGATCATCCGCTCCAATCCGGAGGTCATCGTCCTCTCGGACGCGACGTTTGGGGCGTCGCCGGACGTCGTCGCGGCCCGTCCGGGCTGGTCGGCGATCGATGCGATTAGAAGGGGTCGCGTCTACCCGATCAACCCCGACATCGTGAGCCGCCCCGGTCCGCGACTCGCGGATGGCGTGGAGGCCTACGCGAAGCTCTTACATCCGGAGCTCTTCCCCTGAACCTCGGAGCTCCGCTCCTGGCGATCGGGCTTCTCACCATCGCCCCGGTCCCGACCACGTCCGCAGGCTCGCGGAGCCTCCGTCATGCCGTCGCTTTTTTTCCGATCGTCGGCCTCTTGCTGGGCGCGGCGACGGCGGCGCTCGACGCAGTGCTACGGGTCGTGTTTCCCATACCGGTCGCAACAGTCGTCGATCTCGCGTTCCTCGCGGTCGCAAGCGGCGGTCTTCACCTCGATGGCCTCGCCGACGCGACCGACGGTCTGTTCGCCGGCGGCGACCGTGAACGCCGGCTTGCGGCGATGCGCGACAGCCGCACCGGCGCCTTCGGTGCGGTCAGCGTCACCCTCGTCCTGCTGCTGGAATTCGCCGCGCTTTCGGTCGTCGCGTCCGGGGACCGGGCGATCGCGCTCATCCTCGCCGCGACGCTCTCGCGCTGGGCGATGTCGCTGGCGGTGTGGGCCTTCGCGGCCGCACGGGCTCTGGGGCTCGGTGCCGCTTTCGCTCGGGAGGTCACCGTCGTCGACATCGTCATCGCGAGCGCGACGATGGGCGTGATCGTCGGTGCGGTCGCGCCGATGCTCGTCGGGGGAACCGGTGTTCTTGTCGCGGGCGGGCTGGCGCTCGGCGTGGGCTCGTTCGCCGTGGCTCGCGTGGGTGGCCTCACCGGCGACGTCTACGGCGCGATCGGAGAGCTCGTCTTCGCGTGCGAGCTGGCGGCGCTGACGACCCGAGGGCTCTGATCGATGCGGCGCTGGCTGCTGGCCTTTGCGGTCGACCTCGCTTGTGGCGAGTCGCCACCCCTGCTCGTCGGCACGCCTCGCGAGGCCCGCCAGGAGGTGCGCTCGTGACGGCCCTGGCGCGCTGCGTCATGGTGCAAGGGACCGCATCCGGGGTGGGAAAGAGCGTCGTCGCGACCGCACTCTGTCGCGTTCTCCGTGATGCCGGCTTCCGCGTCGCTCCGTTCAAGGCGCAGAACATGTCGCTCAACGCCGCCGTCACGGCTGCCGGCGAAGAGATCGGGCGGGCACAGGCGGCGCAGGCCGAAGCGGCCGGCATCGACGCGCGCGCGACGATGAACCCGATCCTTCTCAAGCCGGAAGGCGAATCGCGCAGCCAGCTCGTCGTCCTGGGCCGTGCTCGCGGCAGCGTCGCCGCGCGCGAGTACTGGACGCGACGAAGCGCGCTCTGGCCCGTCGTGACCGGGGCGCTGACGGGGCTGCGTCGCGAGTTCGAGGTCGTGGTCATCGAGGGTGCCGGAAGTCCCGCCGAGGTGAATCTTCGACGGACGGAGATCGCCAACATGCGCGTTGCCCTCGCTTCAGATGCCGCGGTGCTGCTCGTGGCGGACATATCGCCGGGTGGCGTCTTCGCTCAGGTACTCGGCACGCTCGACCTCTTGCGAAAACGAGAGCGCGCCCTCGTGCGCGGCGTCATCGTCAATAAGTTCCGCGGCGACCGCGCTCTGTTTTCATCCGGAGTGCGATTCCTGCGCCGGGCGTCGGGCATCCCGGTCCTCGGCGTGCTGCCGTACCTCGATGACATGCCGGTGCCGTCCGAGGATTCGCTCTCCCTCGATGCACCTGCGCGCGACGGCCTGCTCGATGTGGCGGTGCTGCGGTACCCGCGGGTCAGCAACTTCGACGAGTTCAGTGCCCTCGCCGGAGCGGGTGCTCGCGTGCGCTTCGTCAAGCGCGCGCGCGACCTTGGTGTCCCCGATCTCGTGATCCTCCCGGGGAGCAAGGCGACCATCCCCGATCTCGAGTGGCTGCGCGCCAGCGGCCTCGCAGCGCGCGTGGTCGCCCTGGTGGACGCGGGCGTTCCGGTCCTGGGGATCTGTGCAGGTTTCCAGATGCTCGGCCGCGAGCTCGCCGATCCGGCGGGAGTGGAAGGCCCCGCCATGCGCGTGCGCGGGCTCGGACTGCTCCCGGCGCGCACGGTGTTCGCGGCAGCGAAGCGGACCGTCTCCGTGCGGGGCCGGGTATCCCATGGTGGGATGTTCGAGCGGCTCGCCGCCGCCGAGTTCACCGGATACGAGCTTCATCTGGGTGCCACGACTCGCGACGGCGCGCCTCACTTTGCCGAACTCGAGGTTGAAAAGGAGGCTCGGCGCGTCCGCGACGGTGCCGTCAGCGCGGACGGGCGAGTGATCGGGACATACGTGCACGGGCTCTTCGCGAGCGCCGCGGTCCGCGAGGCCATCCTCGTGCAGCTCGCCGCACGCCGCGGCATCGCGTTCACGCCGCGCACTCTCGTCGCGGATCGGTATGCGGTCCTCGCCGATTGGTTTTGCGGCGCCATCGACACTCGGCGACTGCTGCGGGCGGCCGGACTAGAACGCCGTGGGTGAGGTCACTCTTGTGCTTGGCGGCACGCGCAGCGGCAAGTCGCGCTTCGGGCTCGCGCGCGCATCCGCGCTGGGCGGGGATCGCGTCACCTTCGTCGCGACGGCGCGGCCAGGGGACCCGGAGCTCGATGCGCGGATCGCCGCTCATCGGCGCGTCCGCCCGCGTACATGGCGGACGATCGAGCCAGGGGCCGATCTCGCGCGGGCCGTCGCCGGCGCCGATGCCGGTGACGTGTTGCTCATCGACTCACTCACCCTTTGGGTGGCCTCGTGTCTCGAGGGCGCCGTTGATGTGAACGCCGCGTGGCAGGCGGTATCGGATCAGCTCGCGGCTCGCGCTGCGCCGAGCGTGATCGTGAGTGACGAGGTCGGCCTCGGAATCGTGCCGGTGACCGAGCTTGGTCGCCGGTTCCGGGACGAGATCGGCGTGCTGCACCAGCGCGTCGCCGCAAGCGCGGCCCTCGTCGTTCTGCTCGTCGCTGGACTGCCGGTGACGCTCAAGGGAACGCTGTGAGAACCGCTCTTGTCTTTGGTGGGCTTGTCGCTGCTCTCGTCGCCAGCCTCGTCGTGGGCGTCCTGGTCGGCGCGGTGCAGATCGCTCCCGGAGACATCCTCGGTGCGATCGGCGGCGGAGGCAGTCCGGCAACGCTCGCGATCGTCCGCGATCTGCGGCTTCCGCGAGTCGCCGGCGCGGCACTCGTCGGCGGCGCGCTGGCTGTCGCGGGCACGCTGCTCCAGGGTCTCCTGCGCAATCCACTTGCCGATCCGTACGTCACAGGCACGTCGGCGGGAGCCTCTCTCGGGGCCGTCATCGCGATCGCGCTCGGTGCGACCGCCATTCCCGCGCTGTTGCCGCTCGCGGCTTTTGCCGGCGCGCTCGCCGCGGTCGCGGCGACCTGGCGACTCGCCGCGCTGGGTGGACGGACGACGGTGCTCACGGTCCTTCTCGGCGGGGTCGTGCTCACTTCGTTCGCGGGCGCCGTCCTCACATTCCTTCTCGTCGCCAGCGACCAGCTCGTCCCTCGGCTGCGCGCGGTCCTGGGCTGGCTTCTCGGTGGGGTATCCATCCTGGACCGCACGGAACTGCTCATCGCCATGGCGATCGTCGCGATCGGCGCGGTCGCAGCACTCGCCATCGCACCACGGCTCGATGCGTTCGCGTTTGGGGAGGAGACTGCCGCGACGCTTGGGGTCGACGTCGGACGCACCGCCGGCGTGGTGCTTTCGATCGCCGCCCTCCTCACCGCGGCGGCGGTCGCGCTCGCAGGTGTCATCGGATTCGTCGGTCTCGTGGTCCCACATGCGCTGCGTCCGATCGTCGGCGCGCTGCACAGACGCCTTGTGCCCGCGAGCTTCCTGGCCGGCGCGGCCACCCTCGTGCTCGCCGACGCCGGCGCGCGGACCATCCTCGCGCCGACCGAGGTTCCCGTGGGCGTGATCACCGGCGCGATCGGCGGCCCGTTCTTCCTCGTGCTCCTCGTCCGCGAGAGGCGGCGGATGCTCATTTGACCGTTCTTCAGGCCGAAACGGTCGTCGCGGGCTACGGCGACCGCGTGGTGCTGCACGGCTGCGACGTCACGCTCCGCGGTGGCGAGCTCGTCGCGATCCTGGGCCCGAACGGCGCCGGAAAGTCGACCCTGCTGCGAGTCCTCGCGGGACTCCTGCGGCCGACGTCGGGGACCGTGCGTCTCGATGGCACCGACATCGGCCTGCTCACCCGCGGCGAGATCGCGCGTCGCATCGCGGTCGTCCCCCAGGTGTTCGAGACGCTCTTCCCATTCACGGTCCGCGAGGTCGTCGCGCTCGGCCGCACCGCTCGGCTTGGCCTCTTCGGGCGAGTGACTTCGCTCGATGCCGCAGCGGTGGCGCGCGCGCTCCACGATCTCGAGCTCGGTGCACTCGCGGACCGACGGATCGACACGCTCTCGGGTGGCGAGCGCCAGCGCGCGGTGCTCGCGATGGCACTCGCGCAGGAGGCCGGCGTGCTGCTGCTGGACGAGCCGACCGTCCATCTCGATCCCGCGCATCAGATCGCGACCCTCGAGCTCGTGCGTGGCTTCGCGGCGGATCGCGGTTTGGTCGTCGCCGCGGTGCTTCACGATCTGAATCTCGCGGCCGCGCTCGCGTCGCGTGTGGTCGTGGTTGCTGATGGCCGCATCGTTCGTGACGGAACGCCGCGTGAGGTGATCAGCGACGAGCTGATCCGCTCCGTATTCGGCGAGAGGCTCGTCGTCGTATCAGGGGACCCGCCGTTCGTTCATCCACAAGCCATCGGCCGATGAGGGCAGAGGGTCTAAGCGGCGATCGCGCTCACTTTCCTCGCGCCGCGATGCGCGCGTCGCGTGCGGCGCGCCGCGCCACACGTGCCTCGCCCGTGGCGTCGCGGGCGTCGGACGCGGCCGCCGCCGCCGCGGCGTCGGCCTCTTCGATGAGCGTCGCCGCCTCGGTGCGCGCGCGTCGGCCCTGCGCGACCTGGTACGCGTAGCGCAGGAACGTGTTGAAGATTCCCGCGACCGGCACGGCCAGGAACACGCCCCAGAACCCCGCGATCCGCGAGCCGAGCAGAAGGGCGAGGAACACGAAGATGGGATGGATGCCGACCGCGCTCGACATGATGCGCGGCCCGATGACGTTGAGGACAACCTGCTGAAGGGCGATCGTGAGCACCAGCACCCAGAGGAAGACATCCGGCGCTCCGAGGACCGCCACGATCAACACGGGAATCTCGGCGATGATCGGACCAAAGAACGGGATGAGCATCGCGAGCCCTGATAGCACCGCCATGACGCCGGCGAACGGCACCCCCAGCACCACCAGGATCACGAGCGTCGCGACGCCGTAGATGAGTCCGAGCAGGAGCGAGCCGCGGATGAATCCGCCGAAGGAGCGGTCCGCGCTCTGCCGGAGAAGCTCGGCCTCGCTCTGTAGCTCAAGTGAGAGCCGTCGCAGCAGCGCATGCCACAGCTGGTCGCCGTCGATCAGCATGAGGAAGGCGATGATCAGGACGAGCGTGAAGTTGAAGAGCACGGTGGCGGTCGCGGAGACGAATCCGAGCGCATCGGTCGCGATCGACCCCGCGAAGGCCGAGAGCTTCTCGGGGATCTGGCCATAGAGCTCGGTGACCTTCACATTGACGCCGGAACCCTCGAGCCGCTGTTGCAACGCGATCACTTCTCTCGCGGCGCGATCGCCGTATTCCGGCGCGCGCGTCACGAGATCGTTGAGCTGGCTCACAAGGCCGGGAACGGCGAGGGCGAGCACGCCGGCGAGCACGATGGCGATGCCGATATAGACGACGACGACTGAGAGCGGCCGGTTGAGCGGCGTCCGCTCGTCGATGCGGTTCACGAGCGGCGCGAGGAGGTAGGCGACCGCCCATGCCGCGATGAAGATGAGCAGCACGTCGGCCACGCGAGCCAGCGCCTCCGAAAGCTCGGCCAGGATCTGGAACGAAGCGAGGATGATCAAGAGCACGACGAGGGTGACGAGGAGCTGCCGCTCGCGGGTCGAAAGGCTCACGGTGCGAATGGTAAATAGGGTGCCGAGCGAAGCTCGGGTCGTACCATGCTCCACCGTGCCGCACGTGCCTTCGCTCAGCGAGCGTTACGCGGCACAGCTCCCGGTAACGGAGCGAAAACCCAGGGCGAAGGAGCCCCAGGGGCGCGTTCGCTCACCCGCCCGAGCGCCGAGGTCGAGCCCACACCGGACACCGTCCGGCGTGCGTTGAGGTCCTAGCAGTGGGGGAGCTCCGCGTTCGCGTACCCGCGTCGAGCGCGAATCTCGGTCCCGGCTTCGACTCGTTCGCGATCGCTCTCCCTCTTCTCGCTCAGTACGAGCTGCGCCCGGCCCGGAGCTGGTCAGTCAGCGTCGAAGGGGACGGTAGCGGTCCGGAAAACGGCGTTCCCACCGGCGACGACAACCTCTTCGTCGTGTCGGCGCGCGCGGCCGCGAAGGCGGCGGCCGGGACCATCGGCGCCTATCACGTGACGCAACGCTCGGCCATCCCGGTGGGTCGCGGCCTCGGCTCGAGCGCGGCGGCGATCGTCGGCGGTGTCGTCGCGGCGAACGCCCTCATGGGCGAGCCTCTCGACCGGCGCTCCCTCCTTCGCGTGGCCAGCGAGGTCGAAGGCCATGCCGACAACGTCGCCGCGGCGCTCTACGGCGCGTTCACAGTCGCGCTGCCCGGCGACGACGGGCCGGTGGCGACGCGGATCTCGTTCCCCAGGTCGTGGCGCATCTGCCTCCTGATCCCGCGCGAGCCGCTGGCGACAGAAACGGCGCGCGCGGTCCTGTCCGCGACAGTTTCGCGATCGGATGCGGTCTTCAACCTGGCCCATGCCGCGGCGCTCCTCGCGGCGGTGCTGCGGGCTGACGGCGCGCTCCTCTCGATCGCGATGGTCGACCGGCTACATCAACCGGCTCGCGCGCATCTCGTCACCGGCCTCGACGACATCATCGGCGCGGCTCGCGGAGCGGGCGCGTTCGGCGCGGCGCTCTCCGGTGCCGGACCGAGCGTGGTCGCATTCGCGCCCGCGCGACTGGCCGACCGCGTTGCCGCGGCGATGGAGGAATCGGCGCAGGCCGTGGGAACGATGGCCCGGGGCAGGGTCGTGCGTGTCCGATCCGCGGGAGCCGAGGTCCGTCGTTCGTGAGAACCCTTCTGGTCGCCGTCGTCGTACTCGCGAGTGCGTGCGTCGACCAGCGTGTCGTGGTCACCACTCCGACGCCAACGCCGGTGCGTACCTCTTTCACTCCGACCCCGTCCCCGACGCCGACGCCCAGTCCGACGCCGACGCCCACACCGGCACCGACGCCGCTCATCTCGGCGCGCGGCTTGATCGTGGTGCGTGAGCCGCTCGCGAACGCGCGCGTCAAGAGTCCGCTCACGATCAGCGGCGACGCGAGCGTCTTCGAGGCGAACCTCATCTGGCAGGTCACCGACACGGCCGGCCGCGTCCTCGCCGGGGGGATCACGACCGCGACGGCCGGCGCGCCGGCGCGCGGGACCTTCACGATCACGGCGACGTACACCGATCCACCCTCCGACGCCATCGGGTTCGCGGAGGTCTTCACGCGCAGCCCGCGCGACGGGAACATCGACGAGATCGTGCGCGTCCCGATCATCCTCGCCGGGCGCTGATGCGCCTCGCGCTCCTCGCGATCCCCGCGGTACGGAGCGCGATCGAGCTCGAGCTCGGCCGCAGGGTCGAGTACCTGTCGTCGCTCCCATCCACGCAGGACCGCGCGCGCGAGCTCGGCGGGTCCGGATCCGCGCCCCTCGTCGTCGTGGCCGAAGAGCAGACCGCCGGCCGCGGGACCCACGGGCGTTCGTGGCTTGCGCCCGCCGGCAAGGCGCTCCTCGCGTCGTGGCTCTTTCGTCCCGCGCCCGCGGAGGCCGCCCTCTTCGCGCTACTGGCGGGTGTCGCCGTGGCGCGCGCGCTCGATGGACTCGGTATCAGCACCGCCCTCCTAAAATGGCCGAACGACGTCGAGGTCGGCGGCAACAAGGTCGCCGGCGCACTGGCCCACGCGACGACCGACGGGGAGGGTGGTTCGCTGGTGCTTGGTATCGGCGTGAACGTCCATCAACGTCGCGAGGACTTTCCGCCCGAGCTGCGCGAGAGCGCGACGTCGCTGGCGCTGGCCGGCCACACCGTGGATCGGCTGTCGCTCCTCGTCCGTCTCACGCGCGAGCTCGATCGGGTCGCCGGACCGTCCGAGCGCCGCCTCGCCCTGGACGAATGGCGGAGGCGCGCGACGCTCCTCGGGCAGCGCGTCGAGGTGCTCCGCGAAGGTCGAACCGCGGCGCGCGGGATCGCGCGCGACATCGCGGACGACGGCGCGCTGATCGTCGGCGACGAGCGGATCGCCGCGGGCGAAGTGCGCCTCCAGTGAGTGACCGTTATGCGATCGTGATCGATGGCACGGCGTCCCTACCTCCCGGGATGGACCGCGAGCTCGACATCCGTCCGCTGCCGCTGCACGTCGACATCGGAAACGATTCGTATACCTCCGGCGTCGACCTGACCGCCGAGGAGTTCTACAAGAAGATCGCCGCTCCCGGCGTGAAACCGGGTACGTCCCAACCCTCGATGGGCGAATGCCGAGA
>WNGI01001309.1_pt1 | contig 56823 bp, 54 predicted proteins | sample 5400621 | NCBI WGS metagenome assembly WNGI01 (sample SAMN13153374, study PRJNA577476) | soil metagenome | isolation source: 20 cm soil or saprolite under Garry oak tree replicate 1 | place: USA:California | collected 2016-06-15 | reverse complement strand
CCGCCCAGGCGCGTGGTCATGAAGAGCGCGACGGCCACGCTCGTGAGTCCGGCGACCACGACCGCCGCGATGCCCGCGACGCCCAGCACAGCGACGGAGGCGACGACCGCGCACCCGAGCGCGACGGCCACGGCTCGCGGCGTCACATCCGCCTGGAACCGGGCGCCCTGCCCCTCGCTCCGAGCCGAGGGAAACCACCGGGCGAGAAGGGCCGGCATCGCGCGCGCCACGCAGGGCGCCGTCAGCAACGCTCGCCAGCGTGGCGCCGACGCCAGCTCTGCGACGGCCGCGAGCTCCAGCAGCAGGAACAAGATCAATCCGATGGCGCCGAAGGCGCCGATGCGGCTGTCGCGCATGATCATCAGCCGCTGCGAGGGATCGTGGCCGCCGAGCGCGTCCAGGCAGTCGGCGAGCCCATCCAGATGGAGTCCACCGGTCATCAGCTTCCACGTGGTCACGGTCAACAGCGCGGCGAGCAGCATCGGGAAGGCCCACGCGACGAGACGGTCGACGAGGACGAGGACGCCGCCGATCAGGAGTCCGATCGCAGGGAACCAGGCCACGGCCCGACCGGGCGCCGCGCCAACGGTGGTGCGCCGGCCACCGACCGGAACGATGGTCAGGTAGCGGGCGGCCTCCAGGGCGCCCTTCACGGCGACTCTCGCACGTTTGGCTTGACGACCGCCGTGACCCGGCGCACGCTAGGCGGCATCACGGCCTCACACGCCCGATCGTTCGCCCGGGACAGCTGCGAAGTCATGAAAAACATTTCCTACCTCACCGCGAGGATACGCGCATGAGCCTGACTAGCGTGGTCGAAAAGTGGGTCGACGAAGTCGCCGCACTCACCCAGCCTTCCCGGACCATCTGGTGCGATGGGTCCAAGACCGAATACGACGGCCTCGTCGAGGCGATGCTCCGGGACGGCACGTTGTTGCCGTTGAATAGCCGCACGTATCCCAATTGCTACCTGCACCGCAGCCATCCTCAGGACGTCGCCCGCACCGAGCAGCTCACCTACATCTGCGCGCGGGAGCGTGAGGGCGCGGGGCCGACCAACAACTGGATGTCGCCGTCGGACGCGAAGGCCAAGGCCACGCCGTGGTTCCGCGGGAGCATGCGCTCGCGCACCATGTACGTCATCCCGTATCTGATGGGGCCGGCCGGCTCGGCGATGAGCCGCGCGGGTGTGATGGTCACCGACAGCGCATACGTCGTGGCCAGCATGCACCTCATGACGCGCGTCGGCTCGGTCGCGACCCAGCACATGCGGGCCGACGACGACTTCATCGCCGGGCTGCACTCGATCGGCGATCTCTCGCCCGACCGTCGACTCATCCTCCACTTTCCCGAGGAGAAGCTGATCTGGAGCGTGGGCTCCGGCTATGGCGGCAACGCGTTGCTCGGCAAGAAGTGCCACGCGCTTCGGATCGGCTCCTCGCAAGCGCGGCAGGAGGGCTGGCTGGCCGAGCACATGCTCATCATCGGTGTCGAAGACCCGGAAGGCCGCGTCACCTATCTGGCGGCGGCCATGCCGAGCGCGTCCGGCAAGACGAACCTGGCCATGGTCGTCTCGTCGCTGCCGGGTTGGCGAGCGTGGACGCTCGGCGACGACATCGCCTGGATGTGGGTGGACGCCCAGGGCCAACTGCGCGCCATCAATCCGGAGCGCGGCTTCTTCGGTGTCGCGCCGAACACCAGCCCCAAGACGAATCCCAATGGCACCGCGATGGTGCGCTCGAACACGATCTTCACCAACGTCGCGCTGACGCCGTCGGGCGAGCCGTGGTGGGAAGGCCTCACGCCCGAGCCGCCGGCGGGACTGGTGGACTGGCAGGGGCGCCCGTGGCAACCGGCGAGCGGACCGGCGGCGCATCCCAACTCGCGGTTCACCGTGCTCGCGTCGCAGTGCCCGTCGATCGCGCCCAACTGGGAGGACCCGCAGGGCGTGCCCATCTCGGGGTTGGTCTTCGGCTCACGGCGCTCGGCGGTGATCCCGCTCGTGTTCGAGGCGTTCGACTGGACCCACGGCGTCTTCCTCGGCTCGGCCATGAGCACCGAGACGACCGCCGCCATCACGGGGAAGGTCGGTGTCGTGCGCCGCGATCCCATGGCGATGTTGCCGTTCTGTGGTTACAACATGGCCGACTACTTCTCTCACTGGCTGGGCATCGGCCAACGTCTCGCCAAGCCACCCAAGATCTTCCGGGTGAACTGGTTCCGGCGTGGGTCTGACGGCTCGTTCCTCTGGCCGGGATACGGCGAGAACATGCGCGTCCTCAAGTGGATGGTGGAGCGCATCCGCGGGACCGCGCGCGCCGCGGAAACACCGATCGGTTCGATTCCGGCTCCGGGGAGCCTCGACCTGCAGGGGCTCACGATGCCGGCGGATCGCCTGGCGCGCGCGCTCAACGTGGATTCGGCCGAGTGGTTGAGCGCGCTCGACGATCTCGACGAGTTCTACGGCCAGTTCGGAGGGCGTCTGCCCGAGACCATCTCGAAGACCCTCTCCCAGACGCGCCGCAAGCTCGGCGCGCACTGACGGGAGCCGTCTAGCTGTGAAGTCTCACCAGGTTGTCCGCAGAGACGACGACCCGGGTGATCGGGGCGTGGCCACCGAGGCTGGTGTGGCGCCAATGCCAATTGTAGTGATGCACCATGCGGCGAGCTCGAGCCGCCGCTCGCGAGAGTGAGGAAACCGGCGGGCATAGGCCCACTCGTGGAGGGCGGTCTTGATGAAGCGCTCGGCCTTGCCGTTCGTGCGCGGAGTGTACGGCCGCGTGAAGAGGTGGCGAATCCCGAGCCGCTGACAGGCCTGGCGAAAGCGCCGCGCTCGATAGCACGAGCCGTTATCCGTCATGACGGCCCGCACGCGCACCCCGAGGCCGGCCAGGCGGCGCACCGTGCGGTGCAGAAAGCCGACGGCGGTGCCGCCCCGCTCATCCGGCAGGACATCGGCCGTGGCCCAGCGCGTGGCATCGTCGATGGCCACGTGCGTGAATTCCCAGCCGGCGCCGCGGACCGTGTCACGACGGTTCCCACTGATGCGATGGCCGGGGCGCACGATGCGGCCCAGCTTCTTGATGTCGAGATGCACCAGCGCGCCGCTGTCGCTGCGTTCATAGCGAATGACGGGGACGGGATCGATCAGCGGCAGGCGCGACCACCCGCAGCGGCCGACGATGCGCGCCACCGTCGCGCGGCTCACGCCGACTTCCGCCGCGATCTGGTGGCAGAAGCGCCGATGCCGGTGGCGCAGGACCTTGATGCGCAACGCTTGGGCCGGCGCGGTCGCCCGGGGCGAGTGCGTCGGTCGCGACGAGCGATCGCCCGCGCTGCCGACAGCGGCCATCCGAGCCACCCACTTGCGCACCGTCTTTTCCGAGACCGCCAATGTCCGCGCGACCTGGCGCGCCGACTGTCCGAGCATCGTCACGCGGCGGACGGCGTCCTCTCGACCTCGCGGCGTCAACCGGGCATTCTTGTGGATGTTCATCCGGGCCTCCTCATCGGGATTTCTGGTTGCTTGGCAGCCCCAGATTCCCTTGAGTCGGTCCGGATGGACAATCCCCCTGCAGACAACCTCTTGAGCCTTCACGTCTAGCGGCGAACGACGCTGGCCACGGTTCGACACAGCTCCCAGGGATCGATAGGTTTCCTGAGATGAGCCTGGAACCCGGCCGACAGCGTCCGGTGCGGACCGTGCTCGTCGCCGTAGGCGGTGATGGCGATGGCCGGAACGTTTCCGCCGTCTTCCGCGCTTCGCGCACGAACCTGCTCGACCAACCAATAGCCGTCATTGGTCGGCATCGCGATGTCTGTCACGATCGCGTCCGGGGTGACCCGCTGGAGGATTCGCAACGCCTCGCGGGCCGACCCCACGGCGGTGGCGAGTGCTCCACAGTACTCGAGCACGGTCTTCAAGAGCGCGCGCGAATCCCGGTCGTCGTCCACGATGAGCACGTGGACACCGATGAGCGCATCGGCCGGAAGCTGATCACGCCGGCCCACGACGTGTCCCCGCCCCATGCAACCGTGCTGCCGGAAGTTCCATTCCAGCGCCGATCATCGGGCCGCCGCTGGGCGAGCCCGGCCAGGGTTGCTGCGACGGTCGATTAGCCGCTCACGAGACTGGAGATCAGCCGGCACAGCATCCACGGGTCGAGGGGCATCGCGATGAAGGCATCGAACCCCGCCGCCCGGGCTTGATCTTCGGTCACGCCACTGCCGGCCGTCGCGACGGCGACGACGAGAATGACACCGCCGGCCTCAGGCTTCAGCGTCCTGACGCGGCGGACGACCCTCATCGTTGCGCCTTTCGGACGTACGCGCACCACCAGCACGTTCGCCTTCACCACCTCCATGACCTCGAGCGCTTCGGCCGGCGACCCGACCTCGGTCACGAGCGCGCCACAGTAGCGGAGGATGGCCGCGACGATCTCACGGCCACCGGTGTCGGGGTCGACGACGAGTAGATGAAGGCCATTGAGAGAATCTACCGAGTAAAAACCGCCTCGTGCCATGCCGTCTGATTTTTGCAAGGGCGCTGCCAGTGCGAGCCAGTCTACACCGGGTAGACACCGTTGCGCCGCGCCGGGAATTCGTGGGCTTTCGTCTCCGCGTACGCTAGACGCTTGATGAGTTCCGCCCGCAGGGCGTTGCCGGCCACGATGTCGTCGACCAGCATCTCGGAGGCGAGCTTGTAGATGTCCACGTCTTCGGCGTACTCGTCGCGCTTCTGCTTCACGTACGCGGCGCGCTCGCCTTCTGGCAGCTCCATGATCTTGTTGTAGTACACCGCGTTCACGGCGGGTTCCGGGCCCATGATGGCGATCTGGCCCTGGGGCAGGCTGAGCGCGGCGTCGGGTTCGAAGGCGGGGCCGCACATCGCGTACAACCCGGCGCCGTAGCACTTGCGGACGACGACGGAGATCTTGGGCACCGTCGCCTGCGACGTGGCGAAGACCATCTTGGCGCCGTGACGGATGATGCCCTCGCGCTCGACCTTGGTGCCGACCATGAAGCCGGCGACGTCGGCGAGGTACACGAGCGGCACGTTGAACGCGTTGCACAGCCAGATGAAGCGCGCCGCCTTGTCCGAGGAATCGACGAACAGCACCCCGCCCTTGACCTTCGGCTGGTTCGCAACGATGCCGATTGTCCGGCCCCCGATCCGCGCGAAGCCGGTGATGATTTCCTGGGCGAAGAGCCGCTTCAGCTCGAACCACGAGCCGGCGTCGATCACCCGGTCGATCACTTCGTACATGTCGAACCACTTCCGCTGGTCGTACGGCACGATCTCGTCGATCGCGCGCCCGGGCTTCGGGTCGGCCGGTTGCGCGCGGGCGGGGAGCTCGCGATACGACGACGGCATGTAGCTCAGGTACTGCTTGGCGATCTCGATGGCCTCCTCGTCGGAGCCGGCCAGGATGTCACCGCAGCCGGACACCGTGCAGTGCATGCGCGCACCGCCGAGATCCTCCAGCGTGGTCTTCTCGCCGATCGCCATCTCCACCATGCGCGGGCTGCCGACGTAGAGCGAGGCCTTGCCGTCGACCATGATGACGACGTCGGTGAGCGCAGGGAGATAGGCCGACCCGGCCGGTGACGGCCCGAAGAGAATGCAGACCTGCGGCACGACGCCCGAAAGCTGAACTTCGTTGTAGAAGATCCGCCCCGCGTGGAACCGGCCGGGAAAGATCCGGATCTGCTCGGAGATCCGCCCCCCGGCGGCGTCCACCATATAAAGGAGGGGGATGTTCAGCCGGGCGGCCTTCTCCTGGATGCGAATGATCTTCTGGACCGTCTTCTCGCCCCACGAGCCGGCCTTGACCGTGTAGTCGTTGGCCATGATGCAGACGGGGCGGCCGCCCACGCGACCGACGCCGGTGACGACGCCGTCGGCCGGTGTGTCCGCCTCCTGGGACCGGGCGAACAGCCAGTCCTCCTCGAAATCACTGCCGGGATCGAGCAGGCGCTTGAGCCGCTCACGGACGAAGAGCTTGCCCTCGGCCTTCAGCTTGTCGCGATATTTGACGTGCCCCTGCTCGATGCGGGCCCGTTCCTGCTGGTAGCGCTCCTCGCCCGCGCTCACGGTCGGCGGGTCGGGTTGGCGTTGGCCCACACGACGATGATCAGGACACCGTCGGCGTGCTTGGGGCCACCGATGACGGCGGGATTTCCCGACGCCGCCTGGATGCTGGTGTTCACCTCGGCGCGACCGTTACGCTCGAGTCGCACCCGCAACCTCACCGAGTTCCCGTCCACGCCTTCCGGCGTGACCTCGAGCTGGCGCTCCCCGGGCACCGGCCAGCGCTGCGTCGCGCCGACGGGCACTTCGGCCCGATACCGCTCGAGCGAGGTGTACTCCTGATAGCGGAAGAGCTGGCGCAGGCGCGGAAGGAACTGCGCGAGTCGATCGTCGACCTCCGGAGGCGCCGCGCGCGTGGCCAACGAGGGTGGGCCGTCGGTGGCGAGGAGGACGCGACACCCGAACCGCACGACCTGCTGGGCGTGGGCGACGAGGGGCACGCCGAGGAGGCCGAGCGCGAGGACGACGATCAGGAGACGTCCGAGGATGTCGCGCAGACGCTTCCGCGCATTGTGCAGTCGGGACATGACCGTTCCCATCGGAATGTCGAGCACCTCAGCGATCTCGCGGTACGAGAGACCTTCGAGATCGCTCAACATGATAATCGCGCGATGATGCTCCGGCAAAGCATCGAGGCCGCGCCGGATGCGCTCGCGCTGTTCGGCTCGCGACGCCGCGGCGTCGGGTCCTCCGCCCGGTTCCACCAGCACCCGATCCCAGTCTTCCTCGGGCACGGCCTCGGTTCCGAGCGCCCGGCCACGGGACGATCGCTGCCGCGCGCGATCGGTCGCCACGTTGATGACGATGCGGAACAACCACGTGTAGAACGCCGACTGGCCGCGGAACGAGGGGAGCGCCTGCCAGGCCCGGATGAACGCGTCCTGTGCGACGTCCCAGGCTTCCTCGCGGTCGCGCAGATAGTTGTAGGCGAGCCGCCAGACCCGCTCGCGATACTTCTCCACCAGCGGCTCGAAGGCAGCGACATCGCCGTTTCGGCATCGTTCAACCAGCGTCTGATCGTCAGTATCCACGGGGCGTTCGTTGGCCACCCCGCCGTCACATGTTGGACGTCGAGGTGAGCGGACCGATTCACTCGTGTCGGGCCAGCGGCCCTTTCTTCACCGGTGTGCAGCGTGGTGCAGGGTTCATCGACGCGAGCCACGCCGGCCCGGCGCTTGCCGACCACGCGCCGGGCGAGGCACCGGTGAGCCGGCCCGTCGAGGCGGCTGACGCGCGTCGTTCATCGTGAGGAGCGCGTCGATGCCCAGCACATAACTCTCCGGTCCGAAGCCCGAGATCTGCCCCCGGCTCACGGCCGCGATCACCGAATGCCGGCGGAATTCCTCGCGGCCGTGGATGTTGGAGAGGTGGACCTCGACGACCGGGACCCGGATGGCCGCGACGGCATCGCGCAACGCAATCGAATAGTGCGTGAACGCGCCCGGGTTGAACACCACGCCGCCGTAGCCCTCGCGCTCGGCCCCCTGCAGCCACGTGACCAGTTGCCCTTCGAGGTTCGACTGGCGGCAATCGACGACGACGCCGCGCCGCTGACCATGCTGGCGCAGCGCTCGGTCGACCTCGGGCAACGACACAGAGCCGTACACGGCGGGCTCACGCGTGCCGAGCAGGTTGAGGTTGGGGCCGTGCAACACCAGCAAGCGCTTCATGCCCGGGAGGATATCTCAGGGACGGTGGCCGCCGCCAAATTCACCGAGCGTCCAGTCGGCGGCGGCGAAGAGCACGAGGCCGGCGAAGACCGTCCACGCCAGCGCCGCGCTGCCCTCGCGATTCACCTCGGGAATGAGATCGGAGGCCGCCACGTACACGGTCACGCCCGCGGACAGCGCCAGCGCGATGGCGAGATGCGCCCCGGCCAGGAGCGTCGTGAGGACGGCGCCCACGATGGTGCAAGCCCCCAGCGCGAGTCCGGCGCCGACGGCGGCGGTCCGCGAGCGACCGCTGGCGAGCACGATCGACGCGATGGTGAATCCCTCGGGCAGCTTGTGGATCAGCACGGCCAGGAACAGGACGGCGCCGAGTGACGGCGCGATCATGAACCCGGCCGCGATGGCCACACCGTCGAAGAGCGTGTGGACGCCGAGACCGAGGATGGCCAGATAGCCGGCCGACGGCCGCAAGAAGGCGTCGGCGTGCGTCTCTTCACCGAAATGGAAATGCGGCGCGATGGCGTGCTCGAACAGGTGCACCCCGAAGTAGCCGACGAGCACGAAGAGGAACGCGTGCGGTGCCTGCATGCTCTCCGGCAGCATGCGCACGAACGCGGCGGCCAGCATGAAGCCGGCGCCGGCGGCGACGAAGTAACGGAGCGGCGCCCGTCCACGCTGGTGGGCCTTCGTGACGAACGCCGCGCCGGCCACGTCGGCGGCAGCCGCGACGGCCACAAAAACCCACTGTGCTAACATGGTGGGCTGGAGCATAGCATGGCGCTCATCACTGGAACCCGGCTGCTCGGAGAGATTCTGGTCGCCGACGGCGTCACGACGCCGGAGATGATCACGGCCGCTCTCAATCGGATGCAGACCACGGGCGAGCGGCTGGGCGAGGCGCTGGTGGCCCTCAGCGCCGTGACCAAGGACGACGTGCTCAAAGCCTTGGCGGTCCAGAACAATTTGCCCTACCTCTTCCGTGGCGAGTTGCCCTCTCCGCTGCCGGTGGTCAAAAACCTGTCGCCCAAATATCTGCGCCAGTACGTCGTGTGCCCGATTGCCGTCGAGGGCGGATTGCTCACGGTCGCGACCGCCGATCCGCTCAATCCGATGATCGTCGACGACCTTCGCCAGTCCACCGGCCTGGACGTCCGCATCGTGGTGAGCCCGGGGGAAGGCATCCTGGAGGCGATCGACCGCACCTACGACGGCGCGGCCACGCCGCTTCAGCGCATCGTGGAAGGCCTCGAGGAAGAGCGCGGCCCTGAGGGCGAGGAAGACGTCAACCACCTGCGCGACATGGCGTTCGAAGCGCCGGTCATCCGGTTGGTCAACCTCCTCGTCGAGAGCGCCATCGCTGCCGAGGCTTCCGACATCCACATCGAGCCGTTCGAGGACACGCTGCGCGTCCGCTACCGGATCGACGGCATCCTGTTCGACCAGGAGTCGCCGCCGCGGCGCCTGCGGGACGCGGTCACCTCGCGCATCAAGCTGATGGCCGAGATGAACATCGCCGAGCGGCGGCTGCCTCAGGACGGACGGATCCGCGTCTCGCTGCACGGCCGGCGCGTGGACATCCGCGTCTCCACGATCCCGACCGTGCATGGTGAATCGATCGTCATGCGACTCCTCGATCGGGCCAGCGTGTTCCTGCCGCTGGAGAAGCTCGGCTTCGGCTCCGACACGCTGAAGCATTTCGAGGCGCTCATCCAGCGGCCGCACGGCATCCTGCTGGTAACCGGTCCCACCGGCTCCGGCAAGACCACCACGCTCTACGCGGCGCTCGAGAAGATCAACTCGCCCGACCGCAAGATCCTCACCATCGAGGATCCCGTCGAATACCAGCTGAAGGGCGTGAATCAGATCCCGGTGAAGCCGAAGATCGGGCTGTCCTTCGCCACCGGCCTGCGGCACATCGTCCGCCAGGACCCCGACGTCATCCTGGTCGGCGAGATCCGCGACCTGGAGACGGTCGACATCGCCATCCAGGCCGCCCTCACCGGACACATGGTCTTCTCCACGCTGCACACCAACGACGCCCCGGGCGCCATTCCGCGACTGCAAGACATGGGCGCCGAGCCGTATCTGATCGCCTCCGTGCTGGAGGGCGTGCTCGCCCAGCGGCTCGTGCGGCGGATCTGCCAGGCCTGCCGGGCCCCGGAAACCCCGTCGGCGGCCGACATCGAGGCCCTGGGCGTGGAAGCTCCGCCCGGCGTGACGCTCTATCGCGGCCTCGGGTGCGACGAGTGTCGCAACACCGGGTACCGCGGCCGAACCGCCATCTACGAGTTGTTCACGATCACCGAGGACGTTCGCAGTCTCATTCTCAGGCGCGCGTCGAGCCGCGAGATCCGTCGCTTGGCCGTCGAGGCCGGCATGACGACGCTGCGCATGGACGGCTGGTCGAGAGCCTGCGAAGGCGTCACCACCGTCGAGGAAGTGCTGCGAGTCACGCAGGAAGACGCCTGAGCCGCTGATGCCGGTCTTCATGTATCGGGCCGCCGACCGGCGGGGTCAAACCATCGACGGCGTCATGGAAGCCCCCGATGCGCGCGCCGTCATCGAGCGGCTTCACCGCGAGGCCTACTATCCCATTCGAGTCGCCGCGCACGCGGAGCGGCAAGGCTGGCTCAGCGCGCCCGCCTCGGGACGCGTCCGGCAGCGCGACCTCCTCGCCTTCACCCAGCAGCTGGCCACGTTGTTCGAAGCCGGCGTCCCGCTCGACCGCGCGCTCGCCATCCTCGAAGACCTGGCGCTGGGGCCACGGCTGCGCGTCATCGTCTCCGACCTCTTGCGCAGCGTCCGAGGCGGCGCCTCGTTGTCGGAAGCGCTGGCCAAGCATCATCCGCGACCGTTCTCACGCCTCTACATCAACATGGTGCGCGCGGGTGAGAAGGGCGGCGTCCTCGAGGTCACGCTGCGCCGGCTCGCCGAGTTCCTCGAATCGAGAGCGGCGTTCACCGAGGCCATCCTCTCGGCGCTGGCCTATCCGCTGGTGGTCACGGCCGTGGGAGGCGCCGCCGTCGTCTTCCTGCTGACGTTCGTCATCCCCCGCTTCGCCACGATCTTCTCGGATCTCAAACAGGCGATCCCGCTCCCCACGCAGATCCTCATGGCCGTCAGCAGCACGCTGCGCGAGTACTGGTGGGTGGGCGCGATCGTCATCTTCGCCGGTATCTTCGCCTGGCGGGTCTGGACGCGCAGCCCGGAGGGACGGCTCCAGTGGGACCGCACGCTCCTCGGCATGCCGCACGTCGGCTCGCTCGTCATGAAGATCGAGGCGGCGCGGTTCGCACGCACGCTCGGCACGATGCTGAAGAGCGGCGTGCCCGTGCTCGGCGCGCTGGCAGTCGTGGGCGACATGATGTCGAACCAGGTCGTCGGCCGCGCCGTCGATCGACTCGGGGAAACCGTCAAGCGCGGCGGAACGCTGGCCAGCGGACTGGCCGAGCACGCGAACTTTCCCCCGCTGGCCGTGCACATGGTTCGCGTCGGTGAGGAAACCGGGCGTCTCGAGGAGATGCTCCTCAAGACCGCGGAGACGTTCGAGACCGACGTGCGGACCGAGCTCAAGCGCCTGATCGGTCTGCTCGAGCCCGCGATCATCCTGCTCATGGGGGTACTCGTGGCCTTCATCGTCGTGGCGATGCTGATGGCGATCTTCTCGATCAACGAGATACCACTGTAATGGGCATGGGCGCCCGGATGACTGAACAGGGCGCGGGCCCCCGGGCCATGATTCAACAGGGCACGGGCACCCGGTCTCACGACGCGCCCGTGCCCCGCCGCGACCGTCCGTGGCGGTTGTTTGCTCAGCCGATGCGAGTCGCGACCCCGCGAGACTCGGTCAGCCTCCGTAACGAAGCGGGGTTCACGCTGATCGAGCTGCTCGTGGTCATCATCGTTCTCGGCTTGCTCGTCGGCCTGGTGGGGCCTCGTCTCTTCGGCCGCGTCGGCCAGTCCAAGCAGGCAGCGGCGCGAGCCCAGATCGAGCTGCTCGGCGCCGGCCTCGACGGCTATCGGTTGGACGTCGGGAAGTATCCGGATGGCGCCCAGGGGCTGGACGCGCTCCAGCGCAACCCCAACGTGCCCAACTGGAACGGGCCCTACCTCAAGAAGGAAGTGCCCAAGGACCCGTGGGGCAATCCGTACCGGTATCGCTGCTGCCCCGGGCAGCACGGCGAATACGACCTGTGGTCGGAGGGCGGCGACGGCGCACCGGGCGGCGAAGGTGAGAACGCCGATGTGACGTCATGGTCTCAAAGGTAAACGCGCGCGGCTTTACCCTCATCGAGCTGGTTGTCACCCTGCTGGTGCTGGCCATCGCCGTGGCTGTCGTGACACCGACCATCGGTCGAAGCACGGAGAACCTGAGGGCACGGGCCCAGGTCGCCCGCCTCACCGCGATGTTGCGGCATGCGCGCGAGCAGGCCATCACGACGCGCCGGACTCACGCGCTCGTCGTGGACCCGGCCGCTCACCGCCTGACCATCATGGCCGGCGAGGACGTCACCGCGACGCGAACGCTCCCGGCCGATGTCATGATCGAGGCGTTTCCGCCCCCGGCGCTGACGGTACGCTTCGAGCCCTACGGCGTGTCGAACGGCGGTGATTTCCGCGTGCAGTCAGGGCCCGTGCGCTATCGGGTGGTCGTGGACGGCCTCACCGGGCGCGTGAAGGTCGACCGAGAGTGAAGCGCGCCGACGCCGGCTTCACGTTGCTCGAGGTCATCGTGGCCCTCGCCATCTTGAGCCTGGCCGTCGTCGCCGCCATTCAGGGCTTCGCCCAGGGTCTGCGTCTGCTGAAGCTCGCTGGCGACCATCAGCGTGCGATGCTGCTCGCCGATGAGAAGGCGCGTGAGGTCGTCGACCCCGAGGAGGGGCGCGAGCAGGGGACCGAGGGCAACTTCCGCTGGGAGCGGCAGACGACCGTGATCCCCGCCCCCGATCTGGTCCCCACGGTCGGCGTTCCGCGCTGGCGCATATACGAGATCGACGTGAAGGTATTCTGGGACGAGCGACGTCAGGTCGAAATCAACATGCTGCGTACGATGCCGCTCACGGTCGTGGCCACCACACCGACGACGCCGACCCCTGGCTCGCGCCCAGCGACACCGGCGACGCCGCCAGTGCCGGCGCCACGCTGATGCGCCGTCGCAGCGAACGCGGCTTCACGCTGCTGGAGTTGATCATTGCCCTGTCCATCGTGGGCGCCCTGCTCATCGTCGCCTTCGGCGGCTTGCGCGTCGGGATCGCCGCGTGGGGTCAAGGCGAGAACCGGGCCGAGGCCCACGCCCAGCTTCGCGGCCTCGCGGTGACCTTGAGTCGGGCCCTCGGCTCGACCTACCCGTACCGCGCGTCCCTGGGTCAGGCGCCCGATTCGGTGCTCCTCTTCCGAGGTACCGAGTCGCGCCTCGAGTTCGTCACCCAGACGCCGCCGTTTCCGCCGCCGATTCCGGTGGCCTTCACGGCCGTCGTGCTGGCGACGGAGAATGAAAACGGCCCGGCGCTCGTGGTCAGGCAACGTGTGCTCCCCAATCGCGAGCCCTTCACCGAAGCGGCCGTCGTCCTGCGCGATACGGCAGTCCAGCAGATGGCGTTCCGTTATCTCAACGATACCGGGTCCTGGCAGGACACCTGGGACGCCGACGTGGAGAACGGCCTGCCGCGCGCCGTCCAGGCCACGATCACCACGATCCGTCAGGGCCGGACGGAAACCATGCCTCCGTTGACGGTCGCGATCAAGACGGCCATCCAATGACGACACCGGCGTCGATGACCGATCGCGGCTTCGCGCTCGTTGCCGTGCTGCTGGTGCTCGGCATGCTCGGCCTGATCGGGGCCGAGTTCGCGTACTCGATGCGGCTCGAGGCGACCGCGGCGCGGACCTACAAGGAGGGGATTGCCGCGGCCCACCTGGCCGAGGCCGGGGTGGAGCAGGCGATCCGGGAAATCGCCGCCGACTCTGCGTTCGTCGTGGTCGACGACCAGGGGGTCATGACGTTCTACGGCCGGGACGGGAGGGCCCTGCCCCGATTGCCGCGGACGCGCGTGCCGCTCGGCACCATGGGGACCTTCTCCTATCGCCTCAGCGACGAGGAGGCCCGGCTCAACCTCAACACGTCGCCGCCCGACCGGCTCGACCAGTTGCTCCACGGCTTCGGGCTCGCCAAGTCCAACCGCGACACCATCAACGACTCGCTGCAGGACTGGCGCGATGCCAACGACGACCACCGGTTGAATGGCGCCGAGAGCGACGACTACTACTTGAAGCTCCCCGTCCCGTACCGTGCCCACAACGCGAACCTCGAGTCGGTGTCGGAGCTCCTCCAGATCAAAGGGGTGACGCCCGAGATCTACAACGGCCGCGAGGGAAAACCGGGGCTGGCGGATCTCGTCACCGTCAAGACGCCGGGCCAGATCAACATGAACACCGCCGGCCCCGAGGTTCTGCGGGCCCAGGGCCTCTCGGACGCCGAGATCATCGACATCGTCCAGGCCCGCCGCGATGGTCCGTTCATCCAGGTGCCCGGACGCTTCGGCGGCAAGGGGCTCATGGTCAACACGCGGACGTTCCGGATCGAGGCCGAGGGCCTGGTCGACGGCCAGCCGCGTGCCCGTCTGACCGCGATCGTCCAGCGCCGGCAGGACGGGAGCCGTCAGCCGATGGTGATCCTCGAGTGGTCGGGGGTCCGCTGATTCAAATTCACCGCCCAATATCTGGGCGACTTTCGTAATCACGACAAGTAGTTGCTACGCGGGACGCGTTCAGCGTAATCTGATTTTGTGATGCTTGCTCGGGCTCACTTTGCTGTTCTTCTGCTCGGCGATCGTCTCGTTGCTGCCGCAATGCAACGAGGGCGCGTCGAGGTCTTCGTCGTGAGCGCGGAGAATCCCGTCGAGGCGCTCCGCGCGGAGATCGAGCAGCGTCGCTTACCCGTCCGCACGATCGCGCTCGCCCTGCCTCGCGCGTCGGTCACCGTGAAGCCGATCGAGTTGCCCGCGCTCGGAGGCGAAGTGCGCGAGATGATCAGCTTCGAGCTCGAGCGGCACTTGCCGTTTCCGAGCGACGACGCTACGTTCGATTACCTCCTGCTTCCCGACGAGCGTAACGGCGCCACGCCGCCCGCAGGTCGTCAGGTCGTGATCGCAGCCGCCGATCGCCGCGTCGTGGAGGGCGCGCTTCGCGTCGCCGAGGAAGTGAAGCTTCGCCCCGTGTCGTTGACCGTCGCCGCTCACAACCTTCCCGCGCTGGTCGGACGTCGCCCGCGCCAGGAAAAGGTCGTGTGGATCCATCGCTCGGGCGACACGAGCGATCTCCTGTTCCTCGTCGGAGGCACGATCGCGCTGAGCCGCAGTGTCGCGAGCACCGATGCCGCCACGGTGGTCGGCGAGATCCAGCGCAGCTTCACGCTCGTTCGCTGGCGCGGTTGTGACGCCGTGTGGGTGTCGGGTGACGGTCAACCGGAAGTCACCTCGGCGCTGACCGAACGCGGGATGACGGTCACCGAACCGCCGTACACGCCTCGCGCCCGCGGGCTACTTGCCGCTGTCACAGAGACGCCCCGGGGTGCACTCGACCTGGCGGTGGCCGTGGCCGCGGGTCGGCTCCGTCCGCTCGAGCTGTTGCCGGTGGCGTTGCGCCCGCGGCAGATCACGCGCGCCCAGCTCGTCACCGCCGGCTTCGCCGCGGCGACCATCCTGCTGGCCCTGGGCGCCCTGCTGGCCCCCGGCTGGCGAGAGACGCGGCGACTGGCCGACCTCAACGCGCGAATCACGCGGCTCGACACCGACGTGCGGGCGACCGAGCGCGTGCTCCAGGATCTCGAGCGGAACCGCCGGTTGCTCGCCACGATCCAGTCTCTGGAGAACAGCAGCGTCCGGCCGCTGCCCCTACTCCGCGAGCTGACCGAGCTCCTGCCGAACGACGCGTGGCTCACACTGCTCTCCGCCGACACGAAGGGCGTGGAGCTCACCGGCCAGGCCTCGGCCGCCGCCGCCCTCATCCCGCTCCTCGAGAACTCGCCACGCCTCGAGCGCGTGGAGTTCTCGTCGCCGGTCACACGCGGACGGGACAAGGAACAATTCCGGATTCGCGCGTCGTGGGAGGGTTCGCCCGGCGCGGTGGCGGCATCCGTGACGGCCCCCGCCACGCCGGCACCGGTCCCGGCTGGCATTCAGCCCCGACGTCCATCTTCGGCACCTCCCGCCGCGAGTCCCGCGCGATGATCGGCAACCTGTCGCACCGCGAGCGGATGTTGATCGGTGCCGCCGGCGGTATCGCTGTGATCGTGCTGGGTTGGGTCGTCGTCGTTCAGCCGATCCGCGAGGGCAATCGCACCGCGAGCGAGCTGGTGCCGGTGCGCGAGCAGGTGCTGACACGCCGTCAGGATCTCGTCGGGCGGAAGGCGGCGATTATCGCCGAGCTGGAGGCGACGAACCAGCGACTGGAGAGCCTGAGCGAGCGCTTCCTTCCCGCCGGCACGCCGGCCGTGGCAGCGTCGGAGCTCCAGAAGCTGCTGAAGGGCATGGCGGCCCAGGCGTCGACCGACGTGCGCAGCGAGCGCATCCTGCCGCCGGTCGAGCGCGGCGATCTGCTCGAGATCCCCATCGAGATCGCGGTATCCGGTGAGATCCGCCAGCTCGTCGATCTGCTCGCGTTGATTGATCGCGCGCCGAAGCTCCTCGCCGTCCAGGATCTGAAGGTACGTGTGGTCAACATCACGCAGCCCAAGGAGCTCCTGGCCACCCTGACGCTCTCGGGCTTCATCCTTTCCGGGAAGCTTCGCACCTGATGTCCAAGCGATTGCTCATGCTCAACGCCCTGCTCGTCGGCGCCTCCGCCGGCCTGATCGCGTACATCGGCTGGCAGGTCGCGAGCCCAAAGACCGATACACCAGGGCGCCGAGCGTCGAGTGCGCCCGTCGCGTCGACGGCCACCGCCCCCGCCGCCACGGACCGATCTGGCGGAGCGTTCGGCACCATTGCCAGCCGCAACCTCTTCAGCCCCGATCGCACGGAGTCGGCGTCTGCCAACGCTTCGAACGCGCTGGCGGCCCTGCCGAAGCCCAGCCTCCACGGCGTGATTCTGCGGGACGGGGCGCCGGTGGCGTACCTCGAAGACCCCATCACCAAGCGTGTCGCCGGTTACCGGGTCGGTGACTCGGTCGCCGGTGGAACGTTGCAGTCGATCAGTGAGGATCGGGTGATTCTCACGCGACCGGAGGGCCAGGTGGACGTGCGGCTCCACGATCCGAGCCGCCCGCGTCCCCAGGCACCGCCCACGCCGGGTCAGGCCGAGGTGCAACCGGGAGTCCAGCGGCCAGCGTTCCCGATTCCGCAACCAGGAGTGCCTCAACCATTTCCCGGCGCGGCGCCGCAACCCGGTTTCCAGCCGCCGGTGACAACGATGCAACCAGACCTTCAGGGACAGCAGCCGGGTCGTCGGCCGCTTCCCCCAAACCTTCTCCGCCGTGTGCCACCTGGGATGCCTGATGCGCCAAACCGCTGAGCGTCGTTTCGGCTGTCGCATTGTCGCGCTCGTCGCGCTGACCTCCTTCGTCACCGCCTGCGCGACGCCCGCGACGCGCCCGGCCCCACGAGCCGCGCGGCCCCCGCTGCCGCCGGCTGCACCAGCGGCACCGGCGCCGGGCGCGCCGCCACCTCCGCCGGCTCCGACGCCGTCGGTTGGGCCGCGTGAGGCCCAGGCGCCGCCGCCCGCTCCGCGTGTCGAGACGCCGCCGCCGACCCTGGCGCCACAACCGCCGACGGCCCCACCGGTGCCGCCCGCCCAGCGTGGCCGCTTCGTCGTCCTCAACTTCGACAACGCCGACATCGAGACCGTCGTGCACGCGGCCAGCGAGATCGTCGGGTTCAACTACGTGCTGGCTCCCGACGTGCGCGGCAAGGTGACGGTGCAGACGTCGGGCCGCATCCCGCAGGAAGACGTGTTCGGTGTCCTGCTGGCCATCCTCGAGGTTCACGGGTTCACCGCGGTGAAGAGCGGCAACCTGTACAAGATCGTCCGCATCGAAGGTGCGCGTGAGCGCGCGGTGCCGACCATCGTCGGGCTCGAGCCCGACCCCAACCGCACGGCCGACGAGATCATCACGCAGATCGTCCCCGTGCGCTTCTCGTCCGTCGCCGACCTGGCGACCCTGCTGCGGCCGCTCGTCTCCCAGCGCGGCAATCTCGTCGCCCACCGGGAGACGAACGTGCTGATGGTGACGGACTCCGCGAACAACGTGAGGCGTCTCCTCGACATCATCCGCATGGTCGACGTGGAGATCGCTCTCGACGAGCTGCAGATCATCCAGATCCGATACGCGGACGCCGCCGATCTGGCGACGATCCTCAATCAGCTCTTCGCGAGCGGCCGCCTGCGCCGCGCGGCCGCCAGTGTGCCGGGTGTTCCGGCGGCGCCGACGCCGCCGGTGGCACCGCCGCCCGCGGCCCCGGGGGCTCCGGCCGCCGCCCGTCCGCCGGGAGCCGAGACGACCGGCGCCGAGCGCGCGCCGCTGATCGTCGCGGAGCGCCGGTCGAACTCGCTGATCGTCCACGCTCGCAAGCACGAGCTCGAGACCGTGCGGCGCTTGATCACGCAGCTCGACGTCAACATCTACGGTGGCCGGCGCGTCTTCATCTACTACGCCGAGAGCGGCAAGGCGAAGGACCTGGCGGCCACCCTCAACGCGATCTACGGCGCCCGCGAGACATCGCCCGGCGCAGGAGGACAGTCCTCGGCACAGCGCCCGGCCGGCTCGCCGCCGCCTCCGCCCTCGTCGCCGGCGACGGCGCCCGGGGCCGCACTCGCCGGCAGTGGCGTCGGCATCGGTGAGCTGGGCGTCCTCGAGGGCCAGATCCGGTTCATCGCCGACGAGCCGACGAACTCGGTCATCGTCACGACGTTCCCGCGCAACTGGCCGGAGATCGAGGCGACGATCAAGCAGCTCGACCGTCAGCCGCGCCAGGTCCTGGTCGAAGTGCTGGTGGCCGAGATCACGCTCACCGACGACCTCCGGCTCGGCGTCGATTGGGCCGTCAAGTCGGGCAAGTTCAACCTCGCATCCCAGAGCATCTCGACGGCGTCGCCGTCGATCATCTCTCCGATCTCACGGACGCTGCCCATCGCGGAAGGCGCGGCGCTGACACTTCCCGGCTCGGGATTGACCGCGTTCGCGTTCGCCACCAATCAGTTCATGCTGCTGCTCAACACGCTGGCCTCGATGGACCTTGTCAATGTGCTGTCCAACCCGCACGTGCTGACGTCGGAGAACAAGAAGGCCATCATCAACGTGTCCAACTCCATCCCGATCGTCACCAGCCAGCAGGTGCCCATCGGTGGGACGACGCAGGCCACGACGGGGACGACGACGACGCAGGCCATCGTTGGGACGCAGTCCGTCGAGTATCGCGACGCCGGCGTGATCCTCACCGTGACGCCGCGCATCGGCGAGCACGGCACGGTGGCCCTCGACGTCAAGCAGGAGGTCAACGACGTCGGCGCTCCTGAAGCGCCCACCGGCTCGCGCAGCATCATCAAGCGAGAGGCGGAGACCTCGGTGGTCTTGATGAACAATCAGACGCTGGTGCTGGGCGGGCTGATCCGCGACCGCGTCGAGACGCAGGACCGGGGCGTCCCGTTCATGAAGGACATCCCGATCATCGGTTACCTCTTCGGCGCCAAAGTACGCACCGTGCAGAAAACCGAGTTGCTGATGCTCATCACGCCGCGAGTCATCGGCACCGCGCTCGACGCCGCTCGCATCACCGACGAGATCCGGCGCTCGACGCCGGAGCTGGAGGATACGTTCCGGCGCTCGCCGCGCCAGCCGTCCTCGACGCCGATGCCGCCGGCCCCCTCGTCGGGCCTCCCGCCGGCGGTCCCTCAGACGACGTCCGAGCCGGTCGCGCCCCGCCCGAACTAGGCCCCGGTAAACCGCGGCGCGCGCTTCTCGAAGAAGGCGGCCAGGCCCTCCTGGTGGTCTTCGCTCGTGATGGCAATCGCCTGCGCGCCCGCCTCCGCGTCGAGAGCGCTGGCCAGATCCGACGTCGCCGCGCGGTTCACCATCTGCTTGGCGAGCCGAAGCGCCAGCGGCGGCCCGGTGGCGATGCGCTCGGCGAGCGCTTGCGTCTCGGCGGCCAGATCGGCGGCCTTCACCACGCGATTGACGAGCCCGATGCGGTGCGCCTCGGCGGCCTCGATGATCTCGGCGGTGAAGATCAGCTCCTTCGCCCGGGCGAGTCCGACCACGCGTGACAGTAACCAGGTGCCGCCGCCGTCGGGCACCAGCCCGATCTTCCCGAAGACCTCCCCGAAGCGCGCGCGGTCGGCGGCCACGATGAGGTCGCAGCAGAGCGCGAGATTGCAGCCGGCCCCGACCGCGAAGCCGTCCACCTGGGCGATGGTCGGGCGCGGGAACTCGACGAGCCGTTGCACCATGCGGTTGAGCGACTCCACGCGCCGCCGCCCGTCCGCCGCGGTCTGACGCTTCGTACGCATCGTCTTCACGTCACCACCGCGCTCCAGCAGCAGCGTCGTATAGCCCATGATGTGACCTCCTGCCCGGCTCCTCGCGACGACGACCCGCGTCTTCACGGCGCGCGCGAACAACGGTCGTCGCATCGAGCAACGCCTGGGTGCGACCGACTATAGCGGACGAGTGCGCGTGTTACAATTTGCTGCCCGCATGCGTCTGGCCCGCACGCTGATCGGTATGGTCCACCTGCCACCGCTGCCCGGCAGCCCGCGGTGGGACGGTTCGATGGAGCGCGCGATCACGGCCGCCGTGACCGACGCCACCGTCCTCATCGAAGGCGGCATGGACGCGCTCCTCGTCGAGAATTACGGTGACGTCCCCTTCACACCGGGCCGCGTCGAGCCCAGCACCGTCGCCGCGATGGCCGTCATCGTGGCCGCCATCCGTCGCGCCGTCCCGCGCGTAGCCCTCGGGGTGAACGTGTTGAAGAACGACGCGCGGGCGGCGCTGGCCGTCGCCTGTGCGGGAGGCGCCCAGTTCATCCGGGTCAACGTCCACGCCGGGGCCGTCGTGGCCGATCAGGGCATCGTGCAGTCCGAGGCGTATCACACGCTGCGCGACCGGCGTCTGCTCGGCGCCGACGTGAAGATCTTCGCCGACGTCCAGGGCAAGCACGCGGCGCCGGTGGCGGCCGTCGAGCTCGAGCAGGAGGCGCGTGACCTCGTCCATCGGGGCCTGGCCGATGCGCTCGTCGTCTCGGGCAAGGCCACCGGTGAAGCGACGGCCATCGGCGATATCAAGCGCGTGCGGAGCGCGGTCCCGACCGTGCCCGTGCTCGTCGGCAGTGGCGTCACCGCCGACAGCGTGTCCGAGCTCCTGTCCGTGGCGGAAGGCGTGATCGTCGGCACGTTCGTCAAGCGCGACGGCAGCGTCCGCCAGCCGGTGGATTCCGAGCGCGTGCGGAGGCTGGTCGCGGCCGCTCGTGGCTAGCCGGCGCGCGCTCGGCGCGTTCCTCGCGCTCGGTCTCGCCGCCGTCCTCGCCGCGTGCCGGACCCTGGCGCCTCCGGATCCTGCCCGCATCGGGCCGCTCGCCGCCGACGCCGGCGAGCTCCTGCTCGTCGGATTCCGCGGCACCGAGCCCGCGGGTAACGAGGACCTCGACCATCTGCTCTGCGAGGCGAAGGTGGGCGGGATCATCCTCTTCGCCCACAACATCGTCGATCACGACCAGATCGCCCGTCTCACACGGGCCGCCGACGAGCGCGCGCTGGCCTGCACGGGACGTCGGCTCCTCGTGGCCATCGACGCGGAGGGCGGCTCCGTGATGCGCCTCGGCCCCAAGGTGGGGTACACGCCGACGCTCTCTGCCGAAGAGCTGGGCCAGCGCAACGATCTCGTGCTGACCGAGCTGGAAGCCCGGCGCATCGGCACCATGCTGCGGGGGGCCGGCATCCGGTGGAACCTGGCGCCGGTGGTCGACGTCGGATTCAATCCGGCCAACCCGGTCATCGTCGGCCGGAGCCGGAGCTACGGCGACAACGCGGCGATCGTCATCGACCACGCCCGCGCCTTCATCCGCGGCATGCACGAGGCGGGGGTGGTGACGACGCTCAAGCATTTCCCCGGGCACGGATCGTCCTATACCGATTCGCACAAAGGATTCGTGGACGTCACCGACACGGCCCACCTCGACGTCGAGTTGAAGCCCTATCGCGTGTTGATGGCCGAGCAGATGGTGGACACGGTCATGACGGCGCACGTCTTCAACCGCTCGCTCGACCGCCGACGGCCGGCCACGCTCTCGCGCCCGACGATCGACGGCCTGCTCCGTGGTGAGCTCGGCTGGCGCGGCCTCGTGGTGAGCGACGACATGCGGATGGGCGCGATCGAGCAGCACTACGGCCTCGACGACGCGACCATCTTGACGCTCGCCGCCGGGGTGGACGTCGTGCTGATCGCCGCCGACCACTTGCCCGACGGCCGTTCGGCCTCGACCGAGGCCCTGGCCGCCATTCGCACCGCGCTCGCCAGGGGCCGCCTCGACCCCGCCCGCATCGAGTCGGCGCTGGCCCGCATCCGCCAGCTCAAGTCGCGCATGCGCTGATTCCACCCTCCACCCGGCGTGACGCGTATACCGGTCGCGTCATGGTGGACACCGCGTCGCCGGCACGGCCTCCGGACCGGGAAGCGCTCGGCTTCGTCGCATCGCTGGTCTTCACCGCGATGGCCGCCGTCCGGGACGTCTACTTCGCCGGCGTCTTTCAAGAGGTGAGCCCGCTCCTCGTCGGTGTGGTCGCGTTCTCGCTCTGCTCGATCGTCTTCCTCCCGATCGCGCTGGTCAGAAGTCCCGCCAGCGTCGGCCGCCTGCTGCGGCGTCCACGCGAGCTCGTCTGGGTGAATGCGACGACGGCGCTGGCCTGGATCGCGTTCTTCTATGCGCTGAGGACGACCGAGCCGCTTCTGGTCCAGGTCCTGTTCTCCGGGATCGGACCGCTGACCATCGTGTGCCTGGACGGCCACGACCGCTCGCGCGGCGAACGCGTGGGCCATTGGGGACTGATGGCGACGATGGCCCTGGCCGCCGCCGTGGTGCTCGCCGGCCTGTCCGGCGGACCTCCGCAGCCGTTCGGCTTCGCCCTCCTCGGCGTCGTGCTCGCGCTCTTCGCCGGCTTCTCGATCAGCGTGAGCACCATGCTGTCGCGTCGTCTCAACGACGCCGGCATCGATCCGACGGCGTTGGTGGCGTTGCGCTTCCTGGGCGCGACGCTCATGGCCGCGGCCCTCACCTTGCCGGCCGGCCAACGCCTCGCGGCGGTCGCTGCACGCGAGACGATCCTCGGCGTTGCCGGCGCGTCACTGCTCCTGATGGTCGTGCCGATCTACGTGAACCAGGTGGGAATCGCGCTCGCGTCACCGTTGACCGTGCGGGTGGCTCTCGCCGTGGGTCCCGTTCTGATCTTCGTCCTTCAACTCGTCGAAGGCCGCCTGTCGTCCTCGCCCTACTCGCTCACCTGCGCGGTCCTGTACGGTGTGGTCGCGATCACCGCCGCGGTGCTCCGGCGGCGCGCCTTCTCCACGATCATCCTCCCGTCTGAGGATCGAGGGCGTCGCGCAAGCCGTCACCCAGCAGGTTGAGCCCACGCATGGCGCTCGCTCCGTTCATCCCATCACCCACCCACCACTCGGGTGCAGGATCTGGCCGGTCAGATAGCCGGCGTCTGCGGAGGCCAGCAGGACGGCGCAATACGCGACGTCGTCCACGCTGCCGAAGCGCCGCAGCGGCAGCTCGCGCAGCCGGCGCTCGCGATACTCCTCGGTCATCACGGCCTTGCTCATGTCCGTCTCGATGCCACCCGGGGAGATGGCGTTCACCGTGATCCCGTGCTGGCCGCACTCCTCCGCCAGCGCCCGCGTGAGTGCCTCCACGGCGCCCTTGGTGGCGGCGTAGGCCGCGAAGCCCCCACGGCCGACCGAGCGCTGGGCGAGCTGGGACGACAGATTGATGATCCGGCCGTACCGTCGCTCGATCATCGTGGGCAGGACGTGGTGGGTACACAGCATCGTGCCCGTCACGTTGATGGCGAACATCCGGTCGTGGGCGTCGACCGGAGTCTCGTGGAACAACCCCCGCGTCATGATGCCGGCGTTGTTCACGAGGATGTCGATGCGGCCGAAGTGACGGCGAGTGGCGTCGATCATCGCCTTGACCTCGTCGTCACGGGCCACGTCGGCCTTCAGTGCGATGGCGCGCCGGCCGAGCTTCTCGAGCGCTTTCACGACCTCACCGGCCGGGCCCGCGCTCGCCTGATAGAAGGCGAGCGCGATCGCGCGCCCGAACCCCCGGCCCGCGCCCGTCACGAGGGCGACCCGTCCGTCGAGACGCCCGCTCATCGCTGGGACAGGTAGTGCTCGGCGATCTCGATCGGCCGCGCGATCCAGACATCGCCCTTGCCCAGGATCAGCTCGAGCAGCCGCGACACCATCCGCATGCGCGACGGCCGGCCGACGACTTGCGGATGGCCCATGAGGTTGAAGAAGCCGCCTTCCTCCCACGCGCCCTCGAACTCTTCCTTCCACACCTCGAACACGTCCTCCTGGCTCCAGATGCCGTTGCCGACGGGCGGCACGGCGCTGAAGCCGAAGAACGGCCAGTCGTTGTTGCACCACGCCGTCGGCAGCTCCACCAGCTCGCCGTGAGGCGTCGTGTGGCAGTAGGGCAGGTCGCTGTCCATGAAGTTCGAGTGATAGACGAAGCCGTGCTTCTTGAGCAGGCCCATGGAGTGCTTCGACGGATCGGCCGACGGCACGCGCGAGCCGAGCGGGCGCACGTCGAGGACTTTCTTGAAGACGTCGAGCGTCTTCAGCAGGAGCTGCTCTTCCTCCTCGACGCCGCCCTGCAGGAAGAACGGCTTCTCGTGCAGGTAGCCGTGCTGGCCCACCTCGTGACCACGGCGCACGATCTCACGGCAGAGCTCGGGATAGCGCTCGATGATCCAGCCCGGAATGTACCAGCCCGCCTTGATGCCGTAGCGATCCAGCACGTTCAGGATGCGCGGCGCGCCGGTCTTCGGACCGTACGCGCCCATGGCCATGTGCAGCGGCCGCTCGGCCAACGCAGGGTCGCGATGGATCCACGGGCTCTCCCCGTCGAGATCGAACGAGATGGCGAACGCGCATCGCTTCCCCTTCGGCCACCTGATCTGCCGCTCCATGCCTACCTCCTGTCAGCGATCGACGCTCTGAAGCTGAAAAAATGATCGGACGATGAACGATCACGCGCGATGGTATCTCAACTCCTCAGGAGCCGCTCGACCTCGGCCCGTCGTGGCAGCGACGGCTGGGCGCCTCGCGCCGTGCAGGCGAGCGCCGCCGCCGCGTTGGCGAAGGCGAGCGCGGCCGCGAGCTCTCGCCGCTCGCCCAACGCCACCGCCAGGGCTCCGCTGAACGCGTCGCCAGCGCCCGTGGTGTCCACGACGGTCACGCGGCGGCCGGCCACGTGGGTCACGCCCTCATGGCCGATCCCGAGGGCCCCGTCTTCCCCGAGCGTCACGATCACGGTTGCTGCACCGCGGGCGCGGAGCGTTGACGCCGCCTTCTCGGCACCGTCGCGGCCGTCACCACCGATGCCGCTCAAGCGTGCGGCCTCACCGGCGTTGGGCGTCAGGTAGTCCACGAGCGGCAGCAGGTCGAGCGGGGCATCGGGCACGGGGGCTGGATTCAGGATCGTGATCGCGCCGTGCGTGTGCGCGGTCTCCAGCGCCCACGCGACCGTCGCCAGCGGAGTCTCGAGCTGGCAGGCAACGATCTGAGCCCAGGCGAAGTCGTCGGCCCGCGCCTTCACCTGCTCGATGGTCAGCAGGCGGTTGGCGCCGGGAGCGACCGCGATCTGGTTGCGGCCCTCACGGTCCACGGCGATCAGCGCGGTTCCCGTCGCGCCGTCCGCGGTGAGCGTCACACCATCGGTGACGATGCCCTCGCCGCCGAGAGCTGCGAGCACCGCGCGGCCCGACGCGTCGTCGCCGAGGCAGCCGATGAATCTGACGTCTGCGCCGAGCCGGCGGGCGGCGACGGCCTGGTTCGCGCCCTTGCCGCCGTGGGCCACCGTCAGCGTGCCTTCGGACACGGTCTCGCCCGGCCGGGGCAGGCGGGACAGCGCGACGATGTAATCGACGTTGGCCGAGCCGACGATCAGCACGCGCGGGCTCACAAGCGCTCCAGGAGCAAGCGCACGAAGCGCGCCGTGTCGACGCCGACGGCGACGCGACAGTTGGGAGGGCCGGGAGTGCGCCGCGTCTCTCCGTCGCTGCCGATCGTGAGCCGCGCTGGCTCCCACTCCATCAAGGTCTCGTCGATGGCCGCGCCGATGGCGAGCGGGTCGTGCAGGCTCAGCCGGCCGCCCTCGCGCGCGAACGCGTGTCGGGTGAATGCCAGCACGCGCGTCGCCACGGGTCCCGGCCGCGCGCCCAGCGCGCGCTCGAGCTCCGCGCGCGTCACCGTGGCCCGACGGGTCGCGTCGAGCGGCACGAGGTCCAGCGAGAGGCCCGCGTCCAGCACGCGCGCCGCCGCCTCGGGGTCGACGTGGACGTTGAACTCCGCCGTCGGCGTCACGTTGCCCCGGACGTCCACCGCCCCGCCCATCGCGACGACGCGCCCGATCCGTCTCATCGCCGCGGGATCGGCTTCGCAGGCCAGGGCGATGTTGGTCAACGGCCCGAGAGCGACGAGCGTCAGCCGGGCGCCGTGGTGCCGCGCCTTTTCCACGAGGAGCTCGACCGCACCAGATGGCCCCGGCCTGGCCTCGACCTCCGGCCAGTCGCCGAGGGCGCCCAGGCCGTCGGCGCCGTGATAACCCTCGGCCGTCTTGAGCGGGCGCGCGAGCGGCGCCTCGGCGCCGGCGGCGACGAGCGGCCACGGCTCCGGGCGGCGCAGGGCGAGCAGGCGGAACAGGTTGACCGTGCACTGGCCGAGCGGGACGTTGCCGGCCACCGTCGTGATCGCCTCCACCCTCACCCCCGGCGATCCCCACGCCAGGAGTAGTGCAAGCGCATCATCCACGCCGGGATCGGTGTCGATGACGAGGAGCGTCAAAGAATCGCTGCCTGCCGTCGAAGCATCGCAAGAGACGATGATAGAATCGACCCGCGACACATCACGCGGGAAACCAAGGAGGAGCCGGATGGACCTTCGGATCTTGTACTGCGGAGAGTGAAACTACCTCCCCCAGGCCTCCAGTTTGCAGGCCGCCATCAAGGACAAGTACGGCATCACCGCGACGCTCGTCGAGGGCGCGGGCGGGATCTTCGAGGTCTTCATCGACGGGACCACGGTCTACTCCAACCAGACGACCTACCGTTTCCCGGAGAACGAGGAGATCTTCGCCAAGATCGACGCCGCTAAGAAGTAACACCGCGCTCCAGCTCCTCTCGAAACCTCGGGTGCGCCACGGCGATCAGCGCCGCCGCCCGGGCCCTGTCTCCCTTTCCGCGTAGCTCGGCCACTCCGAACTCCGTCACCACCCGGTCGGTCAGGTAGCGTGGTGTCGTCACCGCCGCGCCCGCGCTGAGGCGCGTCACGATGCGGGACACCGTGCCGTCGCGCCCCGTGGACGGCATCGCGATGACCGACACGCCCCCGCGCGAGCGCGACGCGCCCAGCACGAAGTCGAACTGGCCGCCGATGCCCGCGACCTGGCGCGGCCCCAGGCTCTCGGCCGTCACCTGACCCGTGAGGTCGATCTCCAGCGCCGAATTCACGGCGACGAAGCGGTCGATCTGGGCGATGACGCTCGGATCGTGGACGAAGGCCGACGATTCCATGTTGACGAGCACGTTGTCGTGGACGAAGTCAAAGAGGCGGCGCGTGCCCATCGCCTCGGCGATGTCCATGCGTCCGCGATGGAAGCGCTTGGCCACGTTCGTCACGACACCGCGCTCGACGAGCGCCACCGACGCGTCGACGAGGAGCGAGTGAAGGCCGAGGTCCCGATGATCACCGAGGGCTTCGAGCACGGCTTGCGGGATGGCGCCGACGCCCACCTGCACGGTGGCGCGGTCGGGCACGACGCTCGCCACGTGGCGGCCGATCGCACGCTCGAGATCGGTGATCGCGGGGGGCGGATACTCGAGCAGCGGGGCATCGACCTCGACCCACCGGTCGATCTGGCTCCGATGCAGGGACGCATTGCCGCGGGTACGCGGCATGTTGGGATTGACCTGCGCGATCACGAGCGGAGCACGTCGCGCGGCTGGCAGGACGACGCCGACGGACACGCCGAGGCTCAGGTAGCCGTGATCGTCGGGAGGAGCGCAGTGCACGAGGACGGCGTCGGCGGCCCACTCGCCGCCCGCCGCGAACTCGCTGACGGCCTCGAAGTACCGCACGGGAACGAAGTCCACGCGGCCACGGCTGCGCGCGTCCTCGAGACGCGGCGACATGTGCCAGGTCGCGACGCGCAAGCCAGACGACTCGGGGCGAGCGTAGGGGTAGTCGCCGAGATGGATGCCGCCCATGAGCGTGAGATCGGCGAGCCGCGCCGCTTGACGGGCGATCTCCTCCACCAGCGCGACCGGCTCGCCACAGCCGGGAGGCATCAGTACCCTCATCCCCGGCCCGAGCGCCCCGACGGCGCCGGAGAGCGTGGTCTTGTCGAACGCGCGCATGAGTGGCCAGTTATACCCGAACGGACGCTAGAATGGCGCCATGAACGCCGCTCCCTTCCTCGTGCTCGCCGTTGTCCTCGTCACGATCGCCGGGTGTGGCTCCGGTCCCAACATGGGCTGGCGCACGGGCTGCTACAGCGACCGGAACGTGCCCGACGCCGATACGCCTCCTCCCGCGTTCTTCCTCGTCTGCCGCCAGTCGCCATGACGATGCGCGTCGCGCTCGTGACCGGTGGCGGCCGCGGCATCGGACGCGCCATCGCCGAAGCGCTGGCCGGCGAGGGACTGGCCGTCGCGGTCGCCGCGCGCACCGTCGGCCAGGTCGAGGAGACCGCTGCGGCCATTCGTGGGAGCGGCCGCATGGCTCTGGCGCGAGGGCTCGACGTCACTGACGCCGACGCGATCGCGCGGGCCGTGGCCGACGTCGAGCACGCGCTGGGGCCGATCGACGTCCTCGTCAACAACGCGGGCATCGCTGAAGCCGCGCCGCTGGCGAGAACCGACCTGGCGTCGTGGCAGCGACACCTGAGCGTGAACGTCACCGGCCCGTTCCTGCTCACGCGCCAGGTGCTCGCCGGCATGCTCGAACGCGGCTGGGGCCGGGTGATCAACGTGGCATCGATGGCCGGCCTGATGGGCGCGCCCTACGTCAGTGCCTACACCGCGTCCAAGCACGCGCTGGTCGGGCTCACCCGCGCTCTGGCCGCGGAGGTCGGAGCGAAAGGCGTCACCGTGAACGCGATCTGCCCGGCCTACGTCGCCACCGACATGGTGTGGAACGGCGCCCGGAACATCGCGGCGAAAACGGGCCGCTCCTTCGACGAGGCCGTGGCGGCGATGGCGAAGATGAACCCCGGAGGCCGCCTGATCGAGCCGGAGGAGGTCGCGGCCGCCGCGCTGCGCTGCCTCCGGGACGGCGGCCTCAACGGCGAGATCGTCGTGCTGGACGGCACTCAATCGCAACCCCGGGAGGCACGGTCATGAGCCGCTTCATCGAGCCCGTCAACCCCAGCACTCTGATGCCCGCCGTCGGCTTCTCTCACGGCTTCGAGGCGCGTGGTGGCCGCACGCTCTTCATCGCGGGTCAGGTGGCCAAGGACGCCAGGGGCGCCGTTGTCGGCAAGGGCGACATCGTCGCCCAGTTTCGTCAGGTGTGCGAGAACCTCAAGACCATGGTCACCAGCGCCGGCGGCGCCATGACGGACATCGTCAAGCTGACCATCTACGTCCTCGACGTTGCCGGCTACAAGGCTCAGCTCCGCCCGATCGGCGCCGTGTACCGCGAGTACTTCGGTAAGCACTTTCCGGCCATGACGCTCGTCGGCGCGCGGGATCTCTTCGACGCGTCCGAGGGCTGTCTCATCGAGATCGAGGGCATCGCCGTCCTGCCATGATCCCCGACGTCCGGGACTCGCTTCCGCCGCCGTCGCTCATGCCCGACCGCATCTACACCTTGCCCGAGCTGCGTTACCCCGAGCATCTGAACGTCGGCGAAGCGCTGCTCGACGCCAACGCCGACGGCGACCACGGCGGCCGCGTCGCGATCCAGGCCGGCGAGCGCCACCTGAGCTACGCCGAGCTGGCCAAGCAGGTGAACCGCCTCTGCCACGGCCTGCGCAGCGCCGGCCTCGACACGGGTGACCGCGTCCTGCTGCGCATGCCCAACGTCCCCGAGTTCATCGTGACGTGGCTCGCCTGCCAGAAGCTCGGCATCGTGACGGTCGGCACGATGCCGATGCTACGCGCGCGGGAGCTCGCCTACATCGCCGAGGACGCGGGCACGAAGACCGCCGTCGTGTGGGGCGACCTGCGCGACGAGCTCGAGCGCGCCCGCGCGCAGGCGCCCGTCCTCGAGCGCCTCATCGTCGTCGGCAAGGCCAGCGACACGGACACGACGCTGGCCTCGCTGATGATCGGGCGGCCCGAGAAGTTCGGCGCGGTGACGACCGGCCGTGACGATCTCGCGATGATCGCCTACACGTCGGGCTCGACCGGCGTGCCCAAGGGCTGCGTCCACTTCCACCGCGACATCCTCGCCTCGGCCGACGCCTACGCCCGCTCCGTGCTGGCGCCGTCCCCGGAGGACCGCTTCGGTGGCCATCCGACGCTGGCGTTCACGTTCGGGACGGGAGGCTTGCTCGTCTTCCCGTTCCGCTTCGGCGCCACCACGGTGCTCTCGGGAGGGTTCACGCCGGAGTCGATGCTCGAGACCTTCGCGCGGCAGCGCGTGACGATCTGCTTCTGCGCCCCGACGTCGTATCGCCTGATGCTCGACGTCCCGGAGATGAGGAAGCGCTTCGATCTCGGCGCGCTCCGCCTCGGCGTCTCGGCGGCCGAGCCGCTGCCGGCCGCCACCTTCAAGCACTGGCGCGAGGCCACCGGCATCGAGCTGCTCGACGGCATCGGCTCCACGGAGATGTTCCACATCTTCATCTCGTCGCAGCGCGGGCGCGTGCGGCCCGGCGCCACTGGCGTCCCCGTCCGCGGCTACGACTGTCGCGTGGTCGACGAGTCCGGCCGCGAGCTGCCGCCGGGCGAGGCCGGGCTCATCGCGATCAAGGGCCCGACGGGCTGCAAGTACTGGCGCAAGCCGGACCGGCAAGCGGAGTACGTGCGATGGAACGGGTGGAACGTCACCGGCGACGTGTACACGATGGACGTGGACGGTTGCTTCACCTACCAGTGCCGTTCCGACGACATGATCGTGTCCGGTGGCTACAAGATCCCCGGTCCCGAAGTGGAGCACGTGCTCGAGGAGCACGCCGCCGTCGCCGAGTGCGCGGTCGTCGCCGCGCCCGACCGCACGCGCGGCTTCATCGTGAAGGCCTACGTGGTCCTCAAATCGGGGCAGCAGGCATCGGAGTCCCTCGTGACCCAGCTCCAGGATCACGTCAAGCACGAGCTGGCGCCCTACAAGTATCCGCGCGCCATCGAGTTCCTCTCGAAGCTGCCGCGCACCGAGACCGGGAAGATCCAGCGCTACATCCTCCGTCAGTCCGACGTCGTTCCCTACGACCCGAAGGGTCAGGAGTGACCGAGCCGCGCATCAAGCATTCGATCCCCGACGCTCGCTGGCCGACGGAAGCCGAAGCCGCGGCCTCGTTGTGGTTCTCGCCCACCCACATCGGCCGCCTGGCCGTCGAGCAGCGAACGTGGGTGCCGGCGATGGTCCCGTGGCGCGCCACCGAGGACGGCTTCGTCACCGCCGAGGTCCTCGACTGGTACGCACGGTTCGCCGAAGGGCGCCCGGGCGTTCTGGTCGTCGAGGCCACCGGCATCCGCGACATCGCGAGCGGCCCGCTGCTCCGCATCGGCGACGATCGCTTCATCCCCGGGCTCCGCCGGCTCGTCGAGACCGTCCGCGAACAGAGCGCAGGCCACACGCGGCTCTTCATCCAGATCCTCGACTTCCTCACGGTCCGCCGGCGCCCCGAGCCCGCGACGTTCTTCGCGAGATATCTGCCGATCAGCTCGCCGCTGCGCGAGCGACTGGCTCGAGCGCTCACCGACGAGCGCTGGCGGACCGCGGCCGAGGGCGACGTCCGCGCGCGCCTCGCGGCGGCCGAACGGTCACTGGTAGAGGCCGTGCTCGACGAGCGCGAGCTGGAATCGCTCGACTACGGCTATCGCGAGCGAGTCTGGGACACCCACTTGCCGTGGATCCGCGACCTTCCTCGCGTGCTGCCCGCGCTCTTCGCGGCGGCCGCGCGGCGCGCCCGCGACGCGGGCTTCGACGGCGTCGAGCTGCACTACGCCCATGCCTACACGATGGCGTCCTTCCTCTCGCGGCTGAACGATCGCGCCGATGGCTACGGCGGCTCGCGCGAGCAGCGGGTGCGCGTGCCGCTCGAAGCGCTGGCCGCCGTGCGTCGAAGCGTGGGCGACGAGTACGTCGTCGGGATCCGGTTTCTCGGCGACGATGTCGTCGCCGGCGGGAGCCGGATCGACGACGCGATGTTCTACGGTGTCGAGCTCGCCGCCGCTGGTGCCAACTATCTGTCGGTCTCCAAGGGCGGGCGCTTCGAGGACGCGCGCCAGCCGAAGATCGGCGAGGCCGTGTATCCCTACACCGGCGCCTCCGGCTACGAGTGCATGCCCACGGTGCTCGGCGACGCGCGGGGCCCGTTCGGACGGAACGTGCCGCTGGCCGCCGCGATTCGCCGCGCCGTTCGCGAGGCCGGTCACGAGACGCCCGTCGTGACGAGCGGAGGCATCCACTCGTTCGAGCAGGCCGAGGGCATTCTCCGCCGCGGCGAGGCCGACTTCGTCGGCGCCGCCCGTCAGACGCTGGCCGACCCCGACTGGTTCCGGAAGATCCGGCTCGGCCTTGGGCCCCAGGTGCGACGCTGCCAGTTCACGAACTACTGCGAGGGCCTCGATCAGCGCCACAAGCAGGTGACGTGCAAGCTCTGGGACCGTGACGTCGCGCCGGGCGAGCGCGACGTTCGGATGTCACTCGACGGCAAGCGACGGCTCGAGCCGCCGGCCTGGCGCCCGCCCACCCCGTCCTGACTGCGCAACCCAACCGTAGTCGGCCACTCGCCCCCAATAGGTCAATCACTTGCACACGGGTGCGAGTGGCCTGGCCCCGAGGTGCTCGAAACTCCCCGGAAACATGGCGGCAGCTGTCTATCGCGACGCGTCGGTCGTTGGCACCACCATTGCCCTATTGAAGGACGACAATGGCTCACGACATCGTCCCGTCCGCGATTCACTCTCGATCCAGTGACGCTCCAACGCACATCGCCGTCACTGATCGCCGGCACGTCCTGACCTACGAGGCGCTCGACGTCCAGGCCCGGCGGCTCGCGCGCCGACTGCGCGAGCTCGGCGCCGGCCGCGACCTGCTGGTCGGCGTGGCGATCGATCGCTCCGCGGAGTTCGTCGTCGCCACGCTTGGCGCGCTCTACGCCGGTGCCGCGTACGTGCCGCTCGACTGTGAGTACCCGGCCGAGCGGATCGCCTTCATGCTCCAGGACGCCGCGCCCGCCGTCGTCGTCTCGAACGATCGGCTGGCCGCGCGCCTGCCCCGTGGCGCGTGGCACACGCTGATGATCGACGAGGCGGCCGGCGGCGACGCGCTCGCTGCCGAGGCCGTGGGTGGCGACGCGACGGCGGCCAGCCTCGCCTATGTCATCTATACGTCCGGCTCCACGGGGCGGCCGAAGGGCGTGGAAGTCACGCACGCGAGCCTCGCCAATCTCGTGAGCTGGCATCGACGCGCGTTCGGCGTCACCGCGGAGGATCGCGCGAGCCAGCTCTCGAGCCCGGGCTTCGACGCCGCCGTGTGGGAGGTGTGGCCGTCTCTGGCGAGCGGCGCCACCGTGCACATCGCCGAGGACGAGCGCCGACTCGATCCCGCGGGGTTACGGAACTGGCTGGTGGAGCAGCGCATCACCGTCGGCTTCGTGCCGACGCCGGTCGCCGAGCGCCTGCTCGCGCTCGAGTGGCCGAAAGAAACCGCGCTGCGCGTGCTCCTGACCGGCGCCGACACGCTCCACCGCCATCCGCCCGCAGGCTTGCCGTTCACCCTGGTGAACAACTACGGCCCGACCGAAGCCGCCGTCGTGACGACGTCCGGCGCGATCGGATCCGCGCCGAACCACGGCCGGCCGTCGATCGGCGCGCCCATCGACAACGTCGACGTGCACATCCTCGACGAGCACCTGCGCCCCGTCCCCAACGGCGCCGTGGGCGAGCTGTGCATCGGCGGCGCCGGCGTGGCCCGTGGCTATCGCAACCGGCCGGAGCTGACGGCCGGCCGGTTCGTGCCCGATCCGTTCAGCGCCCGGCCCGGCGCGCGGCTCTATCGCACCGGCGATCGCGCCCGCCGGCTTGCCAACGGTGACATCGCCTTTCTCGGCCGCATGGACGGCCAGCTCAAGGTCCGCGGTTTCCGGATCGAGCCCGCCGAGATCGTGGCCGCCCTCGATGCCGATTCCGCCATCGTGGCCAGCGCGGTCGCCGTCCACGACGACGGCGCGGGTGACCGTCGGCTCGTGGCCTACGTGGTCCCGGCGCCCGGCACCGAGCCGCTGCCCTCGATGCTGCGCGATCGGCTGAAAGCCTCGCTGCCCGAGTACATGATCCCTGCGGTCTTCGTGCGGGTCGAGGCGCTTCCGCTGACGGCGAACGGCAAGATCGACCGCGACGCGCTGCCGGCGCCCGACGTCGCCGACGTCCTGCGTGACGAGCCGCTCACCGCGCCCCGCACGCCCGTGGAGCAACGGCTGGCGCTGATCGTGGCCTCCCTGCTCGACGCCTCCGACGTCGGCGTCACCGACAACTTCTTCCTGCTCGGCGGACACTCCCTGCTCGGCACCCAGCTCATCGCGCGCGTGCGCGACGCCTTCGGCGTGGACTTGCCGCTCCGCGCGGTGTTCGATCACCCGACGGTGGAAGCGCTGGCCGCCGAGGTGGAGCGCGCGATCCTCGCCCGTATCGAGGCCGCCGCTTCCACGCGATGACTCCGGCCGGAACCGCCAGCCCGCCCGCGCAGGATCCCACGCTCAGCCTCTATCACCTGCTCGATCCGGAGGTCCTGGCGAATCCGTATCCGCTCTACCACCGTCTGCGCGCAGAGGATCCCGTCCACTGGGATCCGTACCTGCACGCGTGGATCGTCACGCGCTACGCCGACGTGATCCAGGTGCTCCATCGGTTCGTCGCCGACCGGACGCCGACGCCGGCGCAGCTCGACGCCATCGGGCTCCCCGAGCTCGGCCCGGTGGCCCAGGTGATGGTGCGGCAGATGCTCTTCATGGATGCGCCCGCCCACACGCGCATTCGCGGCCTCGCCGCGCACGCCTTCACGCCGCGGCGGGTCGCCGTCCTGCGCTCGCACATCCAGGAGATCATGGACGGCCTGCTCGACGCGGCGATTCCGCGCGGCCGGATGGACGTCATCGGCGACATCGCCGAGCCGCTGCCCGCGATCGTGACGGCCGAGATGCTCGGCGTGCCGACCGAGGACCATCCAAAGCTCAAGAGCTGGTCGGCCGACTTCGCCGAGATCCTCGGCAACTTCCAGCACAACCCCGACCGCGCCGGTCGCGTGCTGCGCTCCACCGAGGAGATGTGCGCCTACTTCAAGGCGCGCATCGCCGAGCAGCGAACGACACCGCGCGAAGGGCTGATTCACGCCTTCATGACGGCGGAGGTCGACGGCGATCGGTTCACCGAGGAGGAGATCGTCGCCAACTGCATCGTCACGATGGTCGGCGGCCAGGAAACGACGACGAATCTCATCGGCAACGGCGTCCTGTCGCTGCTGCGACATCCCGACGAGCTCCGGCGCCTGCGCGCCGATCTCTCGCTGATCCCGTCGGCGGTGGAGGAGCTGCTCCGCTACGAGAGCCCCAGCCAGCACACGGCGCGGCTGGCTCCCGACGACGTCGTGATCGGCGGCCGCGCGATCCGCAAGCGCCAGGCGGTGATCGCCGTGATGGGCGCGGCCAATCGCGATCCCGAGCGCTTCCCGGATCCCGACCGGCTCGACGTCACGCGGGCCGACAACCGGCACGTGGCCTTCGGCTGGGCCGCGCACTTCTGCTTCGGCGCGCCGCTGGCGCGCATCGAAGGCCAGGTCGTGCTCGAAACCCTGCTCCGCCGTCTGCCCGAGCTCCAGCTCGAGCCGGGGCCGCTCGTCTGGCGCCAGAACCTCGGCTTGCGCGGCCTCACCGCGCTGCCCGTGGCCTTCGGAGCCGCAGGCGTCTGATGAGCTCGGCGGTTCCCGCGGCCGATGACAAGCGTCGCCGCCTCGTCGAAGCGTACCTCGAGCGCCGCGGCGATCGCGCGGGCACCGCCGATCCGATCCCGCACCGTCCGGCCGGCGCCCCGGCCCCGCTGTCGTGGGCCCAGCGCCAGGTCTGGTTGCACGCCCAGGTCGCGCCCGACGTCCCCGTCTACAACGAGCCGATCACGGTGCGCCGGCGCGGGCCACTCGACGTCGATGCGCTGGAGCGCGCGCTCTCCGAGATCGTGGCCCGTCACGAGATCTGGCGCACCGTCTTCGCGGTCGAGGACGGTGAGCCGGTGCAGCGAATCGCGCCGCCGTGGCGGTGGAGCGTGCCCGTCGTGGACCTGCGGGGGCTGCCCGCCGGCGTCCGGGAGGCCGAGGCCCTGCACCTCGCGCGCCTGGACGCGGTCCGTCCGTTCGATCTCGCACGCGGCCCGCTCGTGCGCGCGCTGCTCGTCCACGTCGATGACGACGATCACCGTCTGTTCCTGACGCTCCACCACATCGTCCACGATGGCGTCTCCGTGTTCGGGCTCCTCATCCCCGAGCTCACGGCGCTCTACGGCGCCTTCGTGGCCGGTGAGCGCTCGCCGCTGGCCGAGCTACCGATCCAGTACGGCGACTTCGCGCGCTGGGAGCGCTCCGTCCTCGATGGCGAGGCTCTCCAGCCTCACCTCGATTACTGGCAAGGCCGGCTGGGTGGCGACCGGCCGGCCACCGAGCTAACCAGCGACCGGCCGCGGCCGGCGCGCCAGAGCTTCCGCGGCGCGCGTCAGGCCTTCGCGCTGCCGCCGGCGCTCGGCGACGGCCTCAAAGTCCTGAGCGCCCAGGAACGCGTCACGCTGTTCATGACGCTCTTCGCCGCCTTCGCCGCGGTCGTCCACCGCTACACCGGGCTCGACGACCTGACGCTCGGCACGGTGTCGGCCGGGCGGAAGCGGCCCGAAATCCAGCGACTCCTCGGATTCTTCGCCAACCCGCTGGCGCTCCGCGTCGTCACGGCCGGCGATCCGACCGTCCGCGAGCTGCTGCACCGCGTGCGCGACTCGGCCCTCGACGCCCTCGCTCACGACGAGGCGCCCATTGAGCAGGTGGTGAACGCGCTCAAGCTTCCGCGCGACCCGAGACGCAACCCGCTCTTCCAGCTCGTCTTCGCGCTGGAGGCGCCGCGGTCGGCCTTGCCCGCGGGCTGGGAGCTCAGCCACCTCGACGTCGATCCCGGCACGTCGAAGTTCGACCTCTATCTCGAGCTCGCCGATCACGGCCCGCACATGGTCGGCCGCTGCGTCTACCAGACCGATCTCTTCGACGCGCCCACGATCGGGAGGTTCGTCCAGCACTATCGACGCACGCTCGAGGCCTTCGTGGCCGATCCGGAGCAGCGGCTGTCCGCGCTGCCGCTGGTCGACGAGGTGGAGCGCGCGCGGCTCCTCGAGTGGGGCACGCGGCGCGGCTCGTATCCCGAGATGCCGATTCACCGGATCTTCGAGGCCCACGTGGCCCGCCGGCCGGACACGGTGGCCCTGGTGGCCGACGACCGGCGGCTGACCTACGCGGAGCTCGATCGCTACGCCAACCAGCTCGCTCAGCGACTCCGCACGCTCGGCGCGCGGCCCGGCGTGCGGGTCGGCGTCCTCATGGAGCGCTCGCTCGAGATGGTGGTGGCCCTGCTCGGCGTGCTGAAGTCCGGCGCGGCCTACGTGCCGCTCGGCGCCGCCTATCCGAGAGACCTCCTCGCCTTCATGCTCGAGGACGCCGACGTCGCCGCCGTGGTGACGGTCGATCGGCTGCGCATGGCGCTGCCCGACACGGCGCCGACCACGATCGTGCTCGACGCCGACGGCACGCTGGCCGGGCCGGCGCCGACCACGATCGTCGACGTCGGCCCCGATGACGTGGCCTACGTGATGTACACGTCGGGCTCCACCGGGCGGCCGAAGGGCGTCGCGGTGCCCCATCGCGGGATCGTGCGGCTGCTCTTCGGCCAGGACTACACGCGCTTCGCGCCCGACGAGGTCTTCGGTCACGTCTCCGCGTTCACGTTCGACGTCACGACGTTCGAGATCTGGGGCGCGCTCCTGCACGGGGCCCGCTGCGTGATGCTGCCGCCCGGCGTGCCGACGCCCGCCGTCGTCGCCGACACGATCGGCCGTCACGGCATCACCACGCTGTGGCTCACCGGCTCACTCTTCAACGGCCTGATCGAGGACGCGCCGGGCGCGCTCGCGGGCCTGCGTCGCCTGCTCGTCGGCGGCGAAGCGCTCTCGGTGCCCCACGTGCGCCGCGCGCTCGGGCTGCTGCGCGGCACGCAGCTCATCAACGGCTACGGCCCCACCGAGGCCTCGGTCTTCGCGTGCTGCCATCCCGTGCCGCGCGACCTGCCCGCCGACGCTCCGTCGGTGCCGATCGGACGGCCGATTACCAACACCGACGCCTACGTGATGGACCGCCATGGCCAGCTCACGCCCATCGGCGTGCCGGGCGAGCTGCTCCTCGGCGGCCCTGGCGTCGCGCTCGGCTACGTCAATCGGCCCGACCTGACCAGGGAGAAGTTCATCCCCGATCCTTTCACCGGCGAGCCGGGCGCGCGAGTCTACCGGACCGGTGATCTCGTGCGCTGGCGGCCCGACGGGACGCTCGAGTATCTCGGCCGGCTCGACAACCAGGTGAAGGTCCGCGGCTTCAGGATCGAGCCTGGTGAGGTGGAAGCGGCGATCGCCCAGTATCCGGAGGTCCGGGAGGTGGCCGTAGCGGCGCGACCCGACGGGCACGGCGGCAAGCGCCTCGTGGCGTACGTCGTCCCCCGCGCGGCGAGCGGCCCGCCGCTGACCGAGCTGCGGCCATTCCTCGGAGAGCGACTGGCGCCGCACATGATCCCGTCGCTCTTCGTCACGCTGACGTCCTTGCCGCTCACGCCGAGCGGAAAGATCGATCGCCAACGGTTGCCGGCGCCCGAGGCCCTGACCACGACGCCGTCCGGCGAGGTCGTCGAGCCCCGCGACGCCGTCGAGGGCCAGCTCGTCGAGCTCTGGGAAGACCTGCTCGGCGTTCGGGGGATCGGCGTCACCGACGATTTCTTCGATCTCGGTGGCCATTCCTTGCTGGCCGTCCGCATGCTCCAGCGGCTGGCGGAGTCGTATCGCGTCACACTGCCGCTAGCGGCGCTCTACGCCAACTCCACGGTGGAGCGGCTAGCCGAGGCGCTCCGCCAGGGCGACGACCACGGCTTCCGCGCCCCGATGACCCGCTTGAATCCCGAGGGGCGCCAGTCTCCCCTCATCTTCTTCCACGGCGACCTGCACGGCGGCGGGCTCTACTGCGTGCGCCTGGGCCGACGGCTCGGGCCCGACCAGCCGCTCACCGTCGTCCATCCGCTCGGCCGCGCCGGCCGGCCCATGCCGCGGACGATCGAGGCGATGGCGGACGAGAGGCGCTGCAGGCCCTGCCCCGCACCGGCGCCTGGCGGCTCGGCGGCTACTGCAACGGCGCGCTCGTCGCGTTCGAGATCGCCCGCCGCCTGACGGCCGCGGGCGAGAAGGTCGACCTGCTCGCGCTCATCGCCGCCGATGCCGACACGCGGATGTCGTCGCTGCACGCGGTGGCGTCACGCGTGGCGTCGGGCTCGGACTGGTTCGGACGGCTCCGCTCGTTCACGACGATGCTCGAGGGCCGCCCGCTCCGCGAGCGCATCAGCCTCGCCTGGGACAAGGCGACGAACCTGACGGCGGCGCCGCTCCGCCGCGCGCGCGGCAAGCCGACGCGCCCGCGTCGCGACGACGTGTATTCCCGCTACTTCCGCGCCGTCATGGGCTACGTGCCGCGGTACTTCTCCGGACGGGTAGTGCTCTTCTGGCCCGCCGACGAGCCGTGCCGCCACGTCGACGATCCGACGCACGGCTGGAGAGGCTTCGCCGACAGCGTGGAAGTCTTCACGGTGCCCGGCGACCACAGCACGATCATCACCGACCACATCGACGCGATCGCCGCCCAGCTCGCCAACTACCTGTGATCCCCCTCGCGGGCTCGACCGTGCACCTCTGGCGGGTCGGGCTCGACGTGGAAGACAGCGTCGCGGTCGCGCTCGAGGCGTTGCTCGAGCCCGACGAGATCGCACGGAGCCGGCGCTTCCGTCCGAGCCGCCAGCGCCGGCGTTTCGTCGTCAGCCACGGGGTCCTGCGCCAGATCCTCGGCGCCTACCTCGATCGCGCTCCCGCCACGCTGCGCTTCGTCCCGGGGCTCCACGGCAAGCCGAGGCTCGCCGTACCGGCCTCCCCTGATCGGCTCGAGTTCAGCGTCTCGCGCTCCGCAGATCTCGCGCTCTACGCCGTGGCCCGCGGGCGATCAGTCGGTGTCGACGTCGAGCGCGTGCGCCCGGACTTCGACTGGAGGCCGATCGCCGCGCGATATCAGGGGCGGCAGGAGCGCGAGCGCATCGCGGCGCTGCCGCCCGAGTCCCGGCTGGTCGCGTTCTTCGAGTGGTGGGCGCGCTCGGAGGCGTACGTCAAGGCGTGCGGCGAAGGCCTCGGCGCCGGCGAAGCTCGCCTCGGGGAGGAGCCCGATCCTCGGTGGTCGATCGTCGCGGTCGATGCCGGCCCGGGCTTCGCCGCGGCGCTCGCGATCGACGGCCCTGACGTGCGGGTCGTCGCATCCGACTGGCCGTTCACCGCTGACGGCTCAGCGGCGTTCGGCGGGAGGCAGCCCCAGGAAGTTCGTCGCGGGTGAGCGGACGAACTCGTCGCAGGAAAACGGGGGCCAAACGCGGACGACGTTGCCCAGCGGCTGGACCCGGTAGCCCGCGTCGCCCAGCAGGCTGAAGATCGCGCGCCGATCGCGCTGGGGCCACGCCTCGAACACCAGGAGGGGCCGCGCCTCGGTGAGGAGCCGCCGGGCGCCGCGAAGCACCGCCAGCTCGGTGCCCTCGACGTCGATCTTCACCACGTCGGGGACGAGATCGCACTGCGTGGTGAACGCGTCGAGCGTGATCATCGCGACCTTGGTCGTCGTGACGTCGGCGCGGCCGCTCCAGCGCGCCTTCACGGCGTCATCGATGGTCCCCATGTACGTGGCCCCGCCGGGCACGGCGAGCTCGGCGGTGCCCGGACGATCGCCGACGGCCGCAGTGACGATCTCCGGAGTCACACTGTTCGCCGCGCACCACGCCTCGAAGTACGCGCGGCAGGCCGGGTTCGGCTCGAAGGCGACGACGCGGACGCCGTGCACCAGGAAGCGGATCGCGTGAGAGCCGTAGTTCGCGCCGACGTCGAACACGAGCCGGGGTGGGCGGCCCGAGGCGACGAGCTGCTCGTAGAACGCGTGGACCTCCGGGTCCCAGCCATGAAACGCGGTGGCCGCCTGCCACGACAGCGCGAACTCGCGCCGGAGCGGCAGCAGGATCGTCCGCCCGGCGAAGTCGAGCCTCCAGCCGCCGGTGACCGGATGCTCCATCTCGCCGAACGCGTGGAAGAAGCGACGCTTGCCGGCCAGGGTCAACCGCCGGTGGAGCGTGTTGATCAGCCAGAGGCCAGCCGGCGTCGAGAGCGCCGCGGGAAGTGCTCGACGAGTGAGCGGGAGGACGACGGACCGCGCGACTCCCATCCCAGGACGTTTCCGTTGCGGGACACATGCCACGTCCCTGCGACGTGAGACCTCGCGATTTCTCGGATCAGCGCAGGCGCGGCGTGAAGCCTTTTACCGAAACGTACTGATCCGGCCACGCCACCTCGAAGCCCTGTTCCCACGCCGCGTGGCGCGTCCAGTACGGGTCGTAGAGATGGCCGCGGGCCAGCGCGCAGAGGTCGGCGCGGCCGGCCGCCAGGATCGAATTGACGTCGGCGTACGACGCGACGGCGCCGACGGTCATCGTCGCGATCCCGGCCTCGTGACGGATGCGGTCGCTGAACGGCGTCTGGTAGAGCCGTCCGTACGCCGGATGCTGGTGGGCCACCGTCTGGCCGGTCGAGACCGTGACGAGATCGCAGCCGTGAGCCTTGAGCCGGCGCGCAAACTCCACGGACTCCTCCGGCGTCACGCCGCCGTCGGCCCAGTCGGTGGCCGAGATCTTCACCGAGATCGGCCGGGCGGCGGGCCACACGGCGCGCACGGCGTCGAAGACGGCCAGCGGGTAGCACAGGCGATTGTCGAGCGTCCCGCCGTACGCGTCGGTGCGCGTGTTGGTCAGCGGCGAGACGAACGACGCCAGCAAGTAGCCGTGGGCCATGTGCAGCTCGAGCATGTCGAAGCCCGCGGCCTCCGCCATCGACGCCGCCTTGACGAAGTCAGCCTGCACGCGCTCCATGTCGGCGCGGTCCATCGCCTTCGGGATCTGGCTGTGCGGGAAGTACGGGATCGCCGACGCCGAGATCAGCGGCCAGTTCCCCTCGGCCAGCGGCTCGTCGATACCTTCCCACAACCGGCGCGTGGAGCCCTTGCGCCCGGCGTGGGCGAGCTGAAGCGCGATCCGCGCCGGAGAATGCGCGTGAACGAAATCCACGACGCGCTTCCACGCCGTCACGTGCTCGGGCTTGTACATCCCCGTGCAGCCCGGGCTGATCCGGCCCTCGCGGCTCACGTCGGTCATCTCGGCGATGACGAGCCCCGCGCCGCCGACCGCGCGACTGCCGAGATTCACCAGGTGCCAGTCGTTCGGCGTGCCGTCATCGGCCGAGTACTGGCACATCGGCGAGACGACGACCCGGTTGGCCAGGACGAGCTCGCGCAGCCGGAGCGGTATGAACATGGGCGGCGGCACCGGCTGGGCGGCAACGGACACCTTGCTCTGGTCGGCGGCCTTCGCCGCGAACCAGCGGTCCACCGTCTCGACGAACTTGGCGTCGCGGACCTTGAGGTTGTCGTGCGTGACGCGCAGGCTGCGGGTGAGCAGGCTGAAGGCGAACTGGAGCGGCTCGAGCCGTCCGTGGTAGCGCTCGGTCTGCTCGAACCACTCGAGGCTCACCTGGGCCGCCCGCTGGATCGACTCCACCTGGGGCCGCCGCTCCTCCTCGTAGGCGTCGAGCGCGCCGGCGACGTCGCGGTGACGGTGGAGCGCCGCGGCCAGCGCGATGGCGTCCTCCATCGCGAGCTTGGTCCCGGAGCCGATCGAGAAGTGCGCGGTGTGGGCGGCGTCACCGATGAGCACGACGTTGTTCCAGTGCCAGTGCGCGTTCTTGACCGTCGGGAAGCTGCGCCACAGCGAGCGGTTCTTCAAGAGCCGATGGCCTTCGAGCTCGCGCGCGAAGAGCCGCTCGGCGAAGACGACGGTGTCGTCCTCGCTCACCTGGTCGAGGCCGGCGCGCCGCCACGTCGTCTCCGTCGTCTCCACGATGAACGTCGAGTGTCGGGCGTCGTAGCGGTAGGCGTGGACGCGCCAGAGGCCGTGCGGGCTCTCCTTGAAGATGAAGGTGAAGGCGCGGAACGGAAACGTCGTGCCGAGCCACACGAACCGGTTCGGGCGCCAGTCCACGTGCGGCTGGAAGTGCTCGGCGTACTCGGAGCGGACCAGGCTGTTGACGCCGTCGGCGGCCAGCACCAGATCGGCGTCGCGATACGGCGTGAGATCGGTGACGTCGGTCTGGAACCTCAGGGCCACGCCCAGCTCGGCGCAGCGTCGCTGGAGGATGTCGAGCAGGGCCTGGCGCGACATCCCCGAGAACCCGTGGCCGGTGGAGGCCAGAACCTGGCCCTGATAGTGGATGTCGATGTCGTCCCAGTGCGCGAAGGCGCGGGTGATCGCCTCGCCGGTGGGCCGGTCGGCCTCGATGAAGGTGTCGAGCGTGGCGTCGGAGAAGACCACCCCGAAGCCGAAGGTGTCGTCGGCCCGGTTGCGCTCGACGACGGTGACGTCGTGGCCGGGATCGGCCTTCTTCATCAGCAAGGCGAAGTAGAGCCCGGCCGGACCGCCGCCGATCGAGACGATCCTCACGCTTCGATTGTACCGAAAGCCCGTGGAGACCGATGCTCAATGCCGCCCTGGCGGCCCGATGCAGGCGACGCGTGGGCGGCCGATGCTGTATAAGATCGCCACCGAGCCATCACAGCGAGTTTCGAGCCCGAGGAGGCGGAGATGAAAGCGACGGCGGCCGTGCTGTACGAGGTGAAGAAGCCCCTGGTGATCGAGGAGGTCGAGTTGCTCGAGCCCCGGGCCCACGAGGTGCTCGTCAAGTGGGTCGCCAACGGCGTCTGTCACAGCGACTATCACGTGATCAACGGCGACGTGCCGCATCCGCTGCCGGTCGTGCTGGGTCACGAGGCGGCGGGCGTGGTCGTGAGCGTCGGCCCCTTCGTCGAGAGCGTCAAGCCCGGCGATCACGTGTGCTCCTCCTACATCCCGTCCTGCGGCAAATGCGGCTACTGCATCGGCGGTCAGCCCACGATGTGCGCGCTGCGCGACAAGCCGCGCTGGCTGATGCTCGATGGCACCACCCGCTTTCGCAAGAACGGCACGAGCCTGAATCACTACCTTCAGGTCGGCGGCTACGCGACGCACTCCGTGCTGATGGAGGAGAGCGTCATCCCGATTCGCAAGGACGCACCGCTCGACGTGGCGTGCCTCGTGTCCTGTGGCGTCCTGGCCGGCGCCGGGCCGGTGTTCAACCGCGCGAAGGTTCCGCCGGGGGCCAGCGTGGCGGTGTGGGGCTGCGGTGGTGTCGGGCTCAACACGATCCAGGCGGCGCGGCTCGTCGGCGCGGGCAAGATCATCGCGGTGGATGTGGTGCCTCAAAAGCTCGCGTGGGCCGAGGAGTTCGGCGCCACGCACGTCGTCAACGCCGCCACCGAGGATCCCGTCACGCGCGTCCAGGCGCTGAGCGGCACCGGAGGCGTTGACTTCGCCTTCGAGATCGTCGGCACGCAGGCGACGATCGAGCAGGCGGTGCTGGCCACTCACCGCGGCGGCACGTGCGTGGTCGTCGGCGTGTGCCCGGCGGGCACCAGGATCTCGCTCGATCCGACGCTGTTCCTCCAGCAGCGCGTGCTCACGGGGAGCTCGTTCGGCGCGGGGCATCAGCGCACCGACGTGCCGATGCTGATCGACCTCTTCATGGACGGCAAGTACAAGCTCGAGGAGTTGATCACTCGGAGGGTGCCGCTGACGGACGTCAACCTCGCCTACGACGCGATGCTCAAGGGCGAGGTCAAGCGCAGCGTGGTGGTGTACGACTCGCAGTAGGAGGCGAGACTCGAGGGTGATGTGACCCTCGTGAGACCCGTTCCCTCCGGGTCGGACGAGGCGCACCGTTGAGCGAGGAGACGACACAACGCGAGATCGCTTCAGGGCACGTGGTCGAAGAGGGTCACATCACCCTCGAGCGTCACCTCCTACTGCCGGCGGTCGATGAACCGTGGCGCCTTGACGCTGGCTTCGAACTCCCGGGCGAGCGTCCCGAGCGCCAGGACCTCGACCTCCGGCATCACCTCGAAGGTGTTCTTGACGGCCGCGGTCAGCGTGGCCCTGGTGGCGGCCGCGTCGGCACCGCGCACCACCTCGATCAGGAGCCTCAGCACCTCGCGGTCCTGACGCGTCACCAGCTCGGCGCGGAAATCGAGCACGCCCGCCTGCCGGAACATGAAGTCCTCGAGCTCGGTGTGATTCACGTTGACGCCGCGGAACTTGAAGAACCCGCTGGTGCGGTGGGCGTGCTTGAGAACCGGGAACACCGAGAAGGGATCGGCGTTGGGCTCGGGCCACCGCAACGTGACGATGTCACCGGAGAGCCAGCGCAGGAACGGGGTGGCCGTGTGGCTCCACAGCGGCGTCATGACGAGCGCGCCGGGCTCGCCGTCGGCCACGGGCTTGCCCGTCACCTCCCGTCGCGCTCGGACGCCATCATCGATCCCTCGGTCATGCCGAAGGTGTCGTAGACGCGGGCGCCCCACGCGCGCTCGAGCTTGGCGCGCTTGGCCGCGGTGAGCTGCTCGGCCGAGCACACGAGGGTGCGAACGCTGCTGGCCGCGAGATTCACGCCCTGGGCCTCGGCCAGGTTGGCCAGGTGCAGCGCGTAGCTCGACATCCCGGCCCACACCGTGGGCGCGAGCGACGCGATCAGCTCGAGCTGGAGCGCTGATGGCGTGGTCGTCCCCGCGCCCGCCCACACGACGCCCGCGCCGACGTCCTGGGCGCTCCGCGCGATCATCTGACCGATCGGGTGGATGCCCAGCGGAAACGAGTCGTGGACGACGTCGCCGGCGCCGACGCCGATGCACTCCCAGATCCTGCGAAAGCCCAGCAGGCAATACCGGAGGTCTTCGGCGGTGCGCGGATAGAAGAGCGGGCGCCCGGTCGCGCCGCCCGAGCGCCAGAACTCGACGGCGGCGCTCGGCGGCTGAATGCAGAACGCCGAATAGAACGCGTCGGTATCGAGGGCTCGCAGCTCGTCCTTCGTCAGCGGCGGGATCTTCCTCCACTCGTCGGGATCGTCGAGCCGGTCGACGTCGACACCGGCCACGCGCGGGGCCAGGAACGACGAGCGCCGCGCGTGCTCGACGGCCACACGCTTGCGAGTGCGCTGGAGCGCGAAGAGCGCGTCGCGGGAAGCGGGCAAACGGACCGGCACGTCAGGCCTTCGGCGCCACCGAGATGTCGCCGATCCAGCGACACTGGGCCGTGTACGACGCGGGCCGGTCGCCGGCGCGCTCGGCCTCGACCATGGCGTCGAGCCGCGCCTGCTTGGCCGCAGTGTGCTCGGGGATGTCCTCCAGCGCGTCCTTCAGCATCGTCTCGTAGTCGGCGCCGACCGGACAGACGTCTTCGCAGCGACGGCAGCCGGTGATGACGCCGGCGCCGCGCAGGATCGACTGCCAGAGATTGAAGCTCTCTTCGGAGCGGATCAGCGTTTTCTGCTTGGCGGCGTCAGGCTCGCTGACGATGCGCTCGAGATGCTCGGCAAGCGTCGCGAAGCCGTGCGGCGAGCGATAGCGGTCGCACGTGGGCCAGTCGCGATCCCAGTGGCGGACGGTGTCGCCGGGACACGCCTTGAGGCAGCGGCCACAGGACGGGCCCAGGCAGAGCGCGGCCTCCCGGCGCTGGTCGGTGGCGCACGGGACCGAGCAGAGCACGGCGGTGAGAATCACGCGCGGGCCGAACTCGGGCGTCAAGAGCTGGAGGTTCAGGCCGAGCGTCCCGAGCCCGGCCTCGACGGCGGCGTGGGTCAGCGAGATCAGCGTCGTCTGATGGCGCTCGGGATCGCCGTCGTAGCGCCAGGGGTCCACGTGCGTGGGCGGGATCACGATGGCGGGGAAGCCGTGATCCTCGAGCCAGTACACCAGCTCGAGCGACGCGGTTTCGAGCAGCGTCAACGCCAGCTCGTCGTTGTAATACTTGTGACGGTCGTTCCAGGCGAGGATCCGGGTCGAGCCGGCCGACACGCGCTTGGCCATCACGATCACGCGGCCGGCGTCGAGCGCGGTGACGTCCGACGGCCGCCGCGGGTCGCGCGGGTCCGGTGGATGAGCGTCCATGACTTTCCCGTCGGCGATGCCGACGAGGTCGGCGCCCAGCTCACGGGCCCGCGCTTTGATCGCCTCCGCGGTCGGCGGCGCCATCAGCGCTTTTTCGCGTCGCGGAACGCCTGGAGCTGGCGCGCGACGAGCCCCTGGTAGCCTTCGGGCCCCACCCAGCGAACGTTCCAGCTGTTGAGGCCGTCACCGGGCGAGCCGTTCCGCCGTGCATCGAGATAGGCGCGGCCCTTGGCCACTTTCTCCGCCGTCTTCTCGGGGATGGTGCGTTGATGGTCGGCGAGGTGGGCGTGGTAATCGAAGCCGACCGGACAGACGGCGAGACAGCGCGGGCAGTCGCCGAAGGAGCCGACGACGCGGAGCAGGCCCTGCCAGAAGCCGAACATGTCGCGTGAGCTCATCATCGCCGACTTACCTGCCCGATCCGCCGCGACGAACTGCTCGAAGAACTGGAGGATCGTCGAGAACCCGAACTCCTGGGCGGCGCGCGCGCAGTCGCGCTTGTCGAGGCCGAAGTGGAGCACGGCGTCGGTCGGGCACGAGTGCAGGCAGCGCGAGCACGTCTCGCCGATGCAGACCTGCTCCGTCATCGGATGATCCGGCTCCAGCGAGAGCTCGGTAAGAATGCCGGTCAGGTAGATGCGCGGCCCGAACTCGGGCGTGAGGATGTTGACGTCGAGCCCGAGCGTGCCGAGCCCGGCTTCGACACCCAGGTGGCGCGTCGAGAGCCGCCCGTACGACGCGCGCTTCAGTGCCCAGTCGGTCTCCTGGGCGGCGAGGATGAACGATGGATGCCCGGCGCGCTCGAGCGTGTCGGCCACCTGATAGGCCACGCGGTCCATCTTGCGCAGCACGAGCATGTCCATGTACTGCACGGGGACGTACGAGCGGCAGCGGAAGGCGCCGGCCGGGATGCGCTGGGCGACGACGATGACGCTCTTCACGTAGGGCGAGATGCGCTCGGGAGTCTGAGGCCACTTCGGATCGGGCGGGTGGGCGTTGAGCGTCGCCGCCGAGGCGACGCCCACGAGGTCGGCCCCGAGGTCCTTCGCGAGCTGCTTGACCTGCGCGGCATCCACGGACCGGATTATAATCCGCCACGAATCCAACCAGCCGGGAGGAACCCCATCGTGCCGAACGCCTTGATCATTCTCGTGCTCGCGGCCGTACTCTCCGCGACTCCCGCGGCGGCCGCCGACCGCGTGAAAATCGGGTTCATCGCGACGTTCTCGGGGCCGATCGGCGTGATCGGTCAGCACGGCCTCGACGGCTTTCTGCTCGGCGTCGAGCACGCCGGCGGCAAGCTCGGCGGCCTGACGACCGAGGTGATCAAGGAGGACGACCAGCTCAAGCCCGACGTCGGACTGCAAGTCGCCAAGAAACTCCTCGAGCGCGATCGCGTGGACTTCGTCGTCGGCACGATCTTCTCGAACGTCATGATGGCGATCTACAAGCCCGTCGTGGACTCGAAGACCTTCCTCATCAGCCACAACGCGGGGCCCTCACCGATCGCCGGCAAGCAGTGCTCGCCGTTCTTCTTCTCCGCGTCCTGGCAGAACGACGGCCCGCACGAGGCAATGGGCAAGCACGTCAACGACAAGGGTCTGAAGCGCGTGTACATCATGGCGCCCAACTATCAGGCGGGCAAGGACGCCCTCGCCGGCTTCAAGCGCTATTACAAATCGGGCGAAGTCGTCGGCGAAGTGTACACGACCATCAACCAGCCCGATTATTCGGCGGAGCTCGCTCAGCTGCGCGCGGCCAAGCCCGACGCCGCGTACGTCTTCTATCCGGGCGGCATGGGCGTTCAGTTCGTGAAGCAGTACGTTCAGGCCGGGCTGCTCAAGGACGTGCCGCTCTTCTCGGCGTTCACGATCGACGAGACCAACCTGGCCGCGATCGGCGATGCGGCCGTCGGGACCTTCGGGACCGCGTTCTGGAACCCGGATCTCAAGAACCCGGCGAGCGAGCGCTTCGTCGCCGACTTCCAGAAGAAGTACGGCTACACGCCGTCGACGTATTCGGCCCAGGCCTACGACGCCGCGCTGCTCATCGACAGCGCGATCCGGGGCGTGCAGGGCCGCCTCGAGGACAAGGACGGCTTGCGAGCCGCGTTCCGTCGTGCCGACTTCAAGTCGGTGCGCGGCGCCTTCCGGTACAACACCAATGGTTTCCCGATCCAGAACTTCTACCTGCACGAGGTCGTCAAGGACGGGGCGGGCAAGCTCAAGTGGGCCAACCGCGGCGTCGTCTTCACCGACCACGGCGACCCCTACGCCAGCGAGTGCCCGATGAAGTAGCCACCCTCGGGGGAGATTCACGATGAAGCGGAGCACCGATCGCATCCTGACCACGCACTGCGGGAGCCTGCCTCGACCGAAAGATTTGCTCGACCTGATGAAGGCGAAATGCAGCGGCGAGCCGTGCGACCAGGAGGTGTACGCCGGGCGGGTCCGGAGCGCCGTGGCCGAGATCGTCCAGAAGCAGATCGAGGCCGGCATCGACGTCCCCACCGACGGCGAGCAGGGCAAGCCGGGATTCTTCACCTACGTCTGCGAGCGGCTCAACGGCTTCGAGCCGAAGCCGGGCGCGACGTTCTCGCTGTTCGCGGCCGAGGTGGCGGCCTTCCCCGAGTACTACAAGCAGTACTTCAGCCAGGCCATGCTCGGCGGCGCGGCCGCCCCGATGGCGCCGGTGGTCTGCACCGGGCCCGTGAGCTATCGCGGCCAGGACGGCGTGCGCCGGGACATCGACAACCTCAAGGCGGCGCTCCAGGGCGTGCGCACGCAGGACGCGTTCATGCCGGCGGTGGCGCCGAGCGGTGTGGGCACGAACGCGTACTACCGGACGGAGGAGGAGTACTTCCACGCCGTCGCCGACGCGCTCCACGCCGAGTACCAGGCCATCGTCGAGGCCGGCTTCACCCTCCAGATCGACGATCCGTTCCTGACCGACGTCTTCAGCTACTCGTTGCTCAGCCCGGCCGACCGGCGGAAGACCGCGGAGATGTACGTGGAAGCCGTCAACCACGCGCTGCGCGGGATCCCGTCGGAGAAGGTGCGCTGGCACACCTGCTACGGCATCAACGAAGGCCCGCGGGTCCACGACGCGCCGATCCGCGACATCCTCGACGTCATGTTCAAGGTCAACGCCGACGCCTATTCGTTCGAGGCCGCCAACCCGCGTCACGAGCACGAGTACCACGTCTTCGAGCACGTGAAGCTTCCGGCCGGGAAGCTCATCATCCCCGGCGTGATCACGCACGCCAGCAACATCGTCGAGCACCCCGAGCTGATCGCCGAGCGCATCGTCCGCTACGCGAAGCTGGTGGGGCGGGAGAACGTCATAGCCGGGGCCGACTGTGGATTTTCCTCCCAGGCGACCTACAACCCGGAGGTGCACCCGACCGTCGTGTGGGCGAAATTCAAGGCGATGGCCGAGGGCGCGCGCCTGGCGACGAAGCAGCTCTGGTAGATCCCGGCCTCCTCGTCGTCCAGGGCCTCAACGGCCTGCAGCTCGGCGTCATGCTCTTCCTCATGGCGGCCGGCCTGACCCTCGTGTTCGGGATCATGAACCTGGTCAACCTCGCCCATGGATCGCTCTACATGGTCGGCGCCTACTTCGCCGCGATCTTCGCGGCCCGGACCGGGTCGTTCGTGCTCGCGCTGCTTCTCGCCTTGCCGGCCACGGCGCTGGTCGGCATCGCCGTCGAGGTCGTCGTGCTGCGCACGCTCTATCGGCGCGACCATCTCGATCAGGTGCTGGCCACGTTCGGCCTCATCCTGTTCTTCAACGAGGGCGTCCGCCTCATCGGCGGCAAGGCCGCCCGGTACATGGCGCTGCCGCACGGCCTCGAGGGGAACGTGGCGCTGCTGCCGGGCCTTCGCTATCCCGCCTATCGCCTCGTCGTCATGGCCGTCGGACTCGCCGTCGCCGTGTTCCTCTACCTCCTCGTCACGCGAACCCGGATGGGCATGCTGATCCGGGCCGGCGCCAGCAACCGCACGATGGTCGGCGCGCTCGGCATCAACATCACGCGGCTCTACACGCTCGTGTTCGGCCTCGGCGCCGCACTGGCCGGCGTGGCCGGCGTTATGGCCGGCCCCATCGTGGCCATCGAGTCGGGCATGGGCGAGCCGATCCTGATCCTCACCTTCGTCGTCATCGTCATCGGCGGCATCGGCTCGATCCGCGGTGCCTTCGCAGCCGCGCTGCTCGTCGGCCTCGTCGACACGATGGGCCGCGCCTTCCTTCCGCCGTTGCTGGTGAGCGTGCTGGGACCCCAGGCTGCGAACCAGGCCGGGCCGGCGCTCGCCTCGATGCTGATCTACGTCCTCATGGCCGGCGTGCTGGCGGTCCGGCCCGAGGGCCTCTTCCCCGCCCGGACCGGCTGACGTGCGGCGATCCGTCGCGGCCGTCGTCCTCGCCCTCGGCGTCGCACTGCTCGTGGCGGTGCCGCTGCTCGCCCGCGCGCTCGACCAGCCGTTCTACGTGACGCTCTTCGGGCGGATCATGATCTGGGCCATCGCCGCGCTCAGCCTGAACCTGATCCTCGGCTACGGAGGGATGGTCTCCTTCGGCCACGCCGCCTACCTCGGCGTCGGCGTCTACACGGTCGGCATCCTGTCAGCGCACGGGATCGAGAACGGCTATGTGCAGTGGCCGCTGGCCATCGCGGCCAGCGCGCTCGTCGCGCTGGGCGTCGGTGCGGTGTCGCTCCGCACCAGCGGCGTGTACTTCATCATGATCACGCTCGCCTTCGCGCAGATGCTCTACTTCCTGGGCGTGAGCCTGAAGGCGTACGGCGGCGACGACGGGATGACGCTGGCGGCGCGCAGCCAGTTCGGTCACTGGCTCGACCTCGAGAACAGCGTCGTCTTCTACTACCTGGTGCTCGCCGTCCTGCTCGCGTTCCACGCGCTGGCCGCCCGGGTCGTCAACGCGCGCTTCGGCCTGGTCGTGCAGGGCGTGCGGGTCAACGAGCGGCGCATGCGGGCCATCGGCTTTCCCACCTTCCGCTACAAGCTCGCCGCCTTCGTCATCGCCGGCGCCATGTGCGGCGTGGCCGGCGTCCTGCTCGTGAACTTCACCAAGTACGTGAGCCCGGCCTTCATGCACTGGACGCGCTCGGGCGAGATCATGGTGATGGTCATCCTCGGCGGCATGGGCACGCGGCTCGGCCCCGCCCTCGGTGCGGCCGTCTTCCTGCTCCTCGAAGAGGTGCTGTCGGGCTACACCGAGCACTGGGCGCTCTTCCTCGGTCCCGTGCTGATCGTCATCGTGCTCTTCGCGCGGCGCGGCCTGGCCGGGATCTTCGAGCCGGCGCGCTCGTCCCCGGCCCCGGAAGCATGACGCTCCTCGTCGCCGAGCACCTGCGCAAGCAGTTCGGGGGCGTCATCGCCACCGACGACGTCGGCCTCACGGTCGACGATGGCGAGATCCACGCCGTCATCGGCCCGAACGGCGCCGGCAAGACGACGCTGATCGCGCAGCTCGCCGGCGAGCTCGAGCCCGACGCCGGGCGGATCTCCTTCGGCGGTACCGACGTCACCCGGCGGCCCGTGCACGAGCGCTCACAGCTCGGCCTGGCCCGCTCGTTTCAGATCACGAGCATCTTTCGCGACTTCACCGTGCTCGACAACGCAGCGCTCGCCGTGCAGGCGCACCGCGGATCGAGCTTCCACTTCTGGCGCAACGCCCGGCGCGACCCGCAGCTCCGCGAGCCGGCGCGAGAAGCCCTGGCCGCCGTCGGCCTCGGCGGCCGTGCCGACGCGGTGGCCGGCGAGCTGGCCCACGGCGAGCAGCGTCAGCTCGAGATCGCCATGGCGCTGGCGACGCGCCCGAAGCTGCTGCTGCTCGACGAGCCGATGGCAGGCATGGGGCGCGAGGACGGTGAGCGGATGGTCGGGTTGCTGCGTGGCCTCAAGGCCGGTCACGGCGTGCTGCTCGTCGAGCACGACATGGACGCCGTCTTCGCGCTGGCCGACCGGATCACCGTGCTCGTGTATGGCCGGGTGATCGCCTCGGGATCGCCGCACGCGATTCGCAACGATCCTCGCGTCATCGAGGCCTATCTGGGCGACACGGAGGCGGCTCCTGCTTGAGGTGGAGCGGCTCGAGGGCGGCTACGGCCAGAGCCAGGTGCTCTTCGGCGTGAGCTTCGCCGTGCACGGCGGCGAGGTCGTCACGCTGCTCGGCCGCAATGGCGTCGGGAAGACGACGACGGTGCGGTCGATCATGGGGCTCTTGCCGGTGCGCGCCGGGACCATCGTGTTCGAAGGCCGGCCGATCCACGGACTGCCATCGTTCCGCGTCGCCCAGGCCGGGCTTGGCCTGGTGCCGGAGGGGCGACAGATCTTCCCCAATCTCACGGTGCGCGAGAACCTCGTCGCGACGGCCGCCAACCGGAGCGGGGCGGCGGCGCCGTGGACCGTCGAGCGCGTCTTCGGCCTGTTCCCGGCGCTGGCCGCGCGGCAGGCGATGCTGGGCGCGAATCTCTCGGGCGGCGAGCAGCAGATGCTCGCCATCGGGCGTGCCCTGATGACCAACCCGCGATTGCTCGTCCTCGACGAAGCCACCGAAGGGTTGGCGCCGCTCGTGCGCGCCCAGATCTGGGCCTGCCTTCGAGAGCTCAAGGCGCGCGGCCTGTCGATCCTCGTCATCGACAAGAACGTCGAGGCCCTCACGCGCCTCGCCGACCGCCACTACATCATCGAAAAAGGGCGTATCGTGTGGCGGGGCACGTCGCCCGAGCTCGCGGCCGACGCCACGCTGCGCCGGCGCTTCCTGGGGGTCTGATGCTGCAATTCGCCAAGCCCGCTCCCGACTTCTCACTGCCGTCGACGGACGGCAAGACGGTCACGCTGGCCGAGCTGCGGGGCAAGGACGTCGTCCTGGTCTTCTATTGCTACGACTGGGGAGGCATCTGAACGCCCGAGCTCTCTGGCCTCGGTGAGGCCGCCAAGCAGGTGCAGGACCGCGGCGCCGTGCTGCTCGGGGTCAGCGGTGACAGCCCGTTCTGCCATACCAAGTTCCTCGAGGCGCGCAGGTTCCCCTTCCCGCTCCTGAGCGACGTCCACCGGACGACGATCGCCGCGTACGGCGTGCTCGATCGGGAACGCAACGTCGCCTTCCGCTCGACGTTCATCGTGGACAAGAACGGCGTGCTGCGCTGGGGCCAGGCCGGCGACCGCGAGATGGTCCGCGACGGCGCCGAGATCGTCCGGGTGCTCGACCTGATCGAGCGCCTCAGAAAGAAGGCGTGACGCTCTTCCGAGGCGAGGCGCGAACGCGCTGGCTCCTGCGGTTCGCTCTCGTGGTCTTCTCGTTCGCAGGCTGTGCGCCGGCGTTGAGCGATGTGAAGCCCGCGCTCTCCGAGACGGACTCCGGCAATCTCTGGTTCGCCAGCGCCCGAAGCCTGGTTCGGAGTTGGGATCAGTCCCGCCTCGTGCTCGGTGCTCCCGTCGTGATCTCGGGAGAGCTGAGGTTCCCGCCCGGAGCCGGGCCGTTTCCCGCCGTCATCCTCGCTCATGGCTGCGGCGGCATCAGGACTCCTGAATTGGGGTGGGGCCCGCTTCTTCGTGAGTGGGGGTATGCCACGTTCGTCGTCGACAGCTTCCGCGGGCGCGGCTTGACCGAAGTCTGCACCAACGCGAGGACGCTGACGGGCATCCAGCGGATTCCCGACGCCTACGGCGCGCTCCGCATCATCGCGACGCATCCCAGGATCGACACCCGGCGCGTGGTTCTGATGGGCTTCTCGCACGGCGGCATCTTGACGATGGGAGCCTCGACCGTCTGGGCGAAGGAGACCTTCGTGCCGGCCGGCCAGTCGGCCTTTCGTGCGTTCGTGGCCTTCTATCCCTCCTGCAACTTCGCGTACCCGGAACGTCAGCGCATCTCGGCTCCCGTGCGGATCCACACCGGCGAGCTGGATGACTGGATCCCAGCCGGACCGTGCGTCAGCCTGGCGGAAATCCTCACGGGCTCTGGCCAGGACGCGACGATCACGGTCTACCCGGCGTCCCACCACGGCTTCGATAGCATCGGACTCCCATTCCTCTATCGCCCGGACGTGGATAGCGGCGCGGCCTGCAATCTTCAGCTCGCCAGCATCCTGGGACCATTTCCATCCATACGTGAGACGGGAGGGTGCCTTCGGAAGGGCGCGACCGTCGCCTGGAATCCCGACGCCGCTCAGCAGGCACGGCGGAACGTAAGAGCCCAGCTGGCCGAGCTCCTCCAGTAGCGCGGCACCATGACCCTCGTCTTTCGCGGCTACGACAGGAAAGCGCTCGATCGCGAGTACAACAACCGTGAAAAGGTTCCCGACGCCCAGGTGTGGCTGGCGCGCTACGCGCGCGAGAGCGAGCGGGCGCGGCGCGAGCTGACCGCCCGGCTTGACGTCGCGTACGGGAGCCATCCCGGCGAGACGCTCGACGTGTTTCTGCCTGCCGGCCACGGCCCGAAGCCCGTCCACGTCTTCATCCACGGCGGCTACTGGCACCGGCTCGACAAGGTCGATTTCTCGTTCGTCGCCCGCGCGTTCCTGCCCGCTGGCACCGGACTGGGCGGCGTTCGGTGGATTGCCACCCGACCTGGTCAAGGCCGGCTGCGGGATCAGCGGCCTCTATGACCTCGACCCCATCCGGCTCTGCTACCTCAATGACGTGCGGGGCCTCACGCCCGCGACGGCACGGCGCAACAGCCCGGTCGAGCTGCGGCCCTCGACGGCCCGTCCCGCGCTGATCGTGGTGGGCGGCAGCGAGGGGCCGGAATACTTCCGGCAGAGTCAGGATCTGGTGTCGGCGTGGCGTACACACGGCGCCCCGTGTGAGCTCATGAGCATGGCCGGCCATGACCACTTCTCGATCATGGGCGAGCTGGAGCACCCGGACAGTCAGCTCAGCCGTGCGATCCTCGCCCAGATGTGACGTCGGTGTCTGCTTCCGACGACGTTGACGGACTTCTCGTGGGCCGCTAGGGTCGACACATGGCGCGCGCGGACGTCAAAACCCGCCGGTGGAAACGGGTCGAGTACGAGCGGTTGATCGAGAGCGGATTCTTCCAGCCAGGCGATCCCATCGAGCTGGTCGGCGGCCAGCTCATCGTGGCCGAGCCACAGGGAAGCAGCCATTTCGCGGCAATCCGGGCCGTGGAGGAGGCGCTTCGGGCAACGTTCGGCTCAGGCTGGGAGGTACGCGCGCCCAGGGCCCGATCGCACTCGACGAAGAGTCTGA
>WNGI01000255.1_pt1 | contig 56919 bp, 58 predicted proteins | sample 5400621 | NCBI WGS metagenome assembly WNGI01 (sample SAMN13153374, study PRJNA577476) | soil metagenome | isolation source: 20 cm soil or saprolite under Garry oak tree replicate 1 | place: USA:California | collected 2016-06-15 | reverse complement strand
TGTATCTCTGCCACTGGGACCTCCCGCCTATTCATTTGCAGTCTGCTTCAACTCTCCAGCGCTTCAATGACCCCCCAAGTGAGAAGAGGAACCATGATCTCGTGGTGCCCGGTTATCTCGTACCCTTTCCCGCTCCCCTGCGTCGGGCGCTGGACCACGTTCACACGCGGACGGTAGTGGCGCTGCATGTCGAGATCGCAGGTCGTGAATCCGGTCGGCTTTCCGTCGTTTAGGTTCCGCGCGATCGTCAGCGCTTTCAGGAATACCTCCGGCATTATTACCGCGCTGCCGAGGTTGAGGACCACTCCCCCCTCGTGTAACGCAGGAAGGGATGCGGCGAGCCGACGGAAATCGCGGTGGCTCGTGTCGCCGATCGCCGCGCCATTCGCAGCCGGGTGTTGATGAATGATCTCTGCGCCAATGGCTGCGTGAACCGTGCAGGGGATTCCCAATCGGTGAGCGGCTAGCAGCACCGAAAGCTCGCCGTTAACCAACGGAAGGTCTTTGAGCGCACGGGCGAGTGCCTCGCCCATTCCCCAACCGCTTTTCATTCCGATCGTGAAAGCCTGGTTCATGCCGCCACCGGTTTCCTCCGCCATGCCGAAAGTTCCGTCTACGAGTCCCCGGGCGACGTCTTCCGACGTGGCGCCGAAGCGGGCGATCTCGTAATCGTGGATTGCAGCGGAGCCATTCATGGCCAAGTGCGTGATTACTCGGCGATCCATGAGGTCGATGAGAAGCGGCGACAGGCCCGTTTTCACGATGTGGCCGCCGAGCATCACGACCACAGCGCGCTTGTTCCTGGCGGCGGAGGCAATCGCGTTCACCACGCGCATGAAATCCCGCGCTACGAGAACATCGGGAAGCGATTTCAGGAACGCGGCGAAGCTGCGGTTGGCTCCTGGCGCAGATGCAAATTCGGCGGCGGCAACTTTGTTGGGGCGCCGCTCGATTGGCACGGTGCGGACTCTCGAGAGATCGACTTCCGCGATCGGCTCGGAAGGCGCGCCTCTGGGCTTCGCCCCCACCCCTTTCGATGGTCGGGGGCGGGAGCCGCTGTTACCGCCTACGGATTTGGCGATGGGAAGTAGGACTTGAGATAAAGATTGAGCGAGCCGAACGACAGCTTCGATTTCAGCTGGAGCATAATGCGCCTGTCATCGTCCGACAGCCACACTTCCGCGTGCCCGTTCTCGGAAAAGATTCCCTTGGTCTTGATGATGGGCTGAAGCACGATCGCATCAAAGGTCCCGGCGGGAACCTTGATTCTCTCCCTGCGAAGAACCGTTATTCGAACCGGATTCCGATCAGGCCGGAAGTAGCGGTCAAACGAGTAAGTCTGGCCGACGACGAGCGGAATGGTGCGGAGGAAGTACAGAAATGATCCGTCGTCGAGCGGCTGGCTGACAGAATTTTCTTCCTTCGGCGGTTTCTTCGATGTCTGCACGAAGATGCTGCGCTCCGGATAGATCTCGAACCTTCTCTCGATCTCCTTCCCGCCTTCCTCGAGGTTCTGGACGAAACGAAGCGACGACAGAGTCTCCGCGTCCATCCAACTTTCGTACACGTCGTTAACGCGGTACAGGAAATTTCCGCCCTGCACCCAGAACGCGGTGTGCCAGGCGGCCCGGCCGCGAAGGTTGTCGAGCGCGACGACTTCCATGTGCGCGCTTCCGACTCTTAGCGCACCGAACTTCACGTCGTACTCCATACGCTCGCCAGGACCGAAGGGAACGGTCGCCCGCTTCACGGTCGACGCGACGACCGTCGGCGTTGCAGCCGGCATGGGGGTCGACTGCGCCCACGAACCGGTCGCCGTTGCGACCACTAGAACAGCCACGTGCGCAATGACGGGGCGTCTCACGCGCTGCCTCCCGCGGGAGCGGCGAGAAGTCTCGCCCTGCGGCTGAATCGAAAGAGATTCAATGCGTCAGCGACGGGGCGGACTCGCGTCTCCCGGGTGCGCACATCGTATCGCGGAGCGAGATCGACGTTCTCGATTCTGCGCGCGAAGCGGCGCGCTTCGAGCAAAAGCTCAATGTTGGCTGCCCATCCAGTGCTTGTAACCGCCGGCTTGTCCCCGAGAGTCTTGAGCAGCTCTCGCAGCACGGAGATGCGATAGAGGCGGAATGTCGTAAAAGGATCCGTCGCGTCGGTTTTGAGGAGACCTGCGCGCTGCATCCAGTCGGCAAAACGGCGGAGTCTGCGGACGGGTGCGGGTGCTTCGGTCATTTCCTGCCTTGCCGCAACGATATCGGCCCCGCCCTCGAACGGCTTGACCAGCTCCGGGATGTGTTCCGGCTGATCGGTAAAGTCGGCCTGCATCACGATAAGAGCGTCGCGACGCGCATAACGAGTACGCCGCGACACCTCACGAATGAGCTTGTCCAGTGCCGGGCCGTAGCCTTTGCGCCGGTCACCGCGCAGAATCGTGAGCGGGATCACCTCGGCGTACGGAGCCAGCGTTTCGCGGGTGCCATCGGTGCTCGCATCATCGTAGACAATGATCTCGTACTCACGCGAGTAGTCCTGAAACACCCGGCGAATGCGCCAAAGGAGCACGCCAATAGTCTGGGCCTCGTTGTAGGTCGGAATACAGATGTAGATCAATTCATTTCCGCTGCTGTGGGTGACTACGGCGGGGGTGGGTTCTACAGGCAAGATAGGAGGCTCAGGTGATTACTCGCTACCCCGCGACCACTCTATTGTACACCTCAGCCGTTCGTTCGATCATCCGCTGGGCGTCGAACTCCTGGGCCCGCAGTCGGGCGCCTTCGCTGAGCATCACGCGAAGGCCGTCATCGTTGATGAGAGCCGCGGCGGCGCGGACGAAACCGGCGACATCGCCCGCGGGGACGAGCAGACCGCTCTTGCCATCTTCGATGAGCTCGGGCAGGCCACCGACCGCGAATGCAATCGGTGGAACGCCAAGAGCCATCGCATCGATCACCGACGTGCCCAGACCCTCCGATCGGGCGGGATGCCAGAGGACATCAAGGCCCGCCATCGCGTCGTGAATTTCCTCGACGAATCCGGCGTCGAATCCTTCCACTCCCGATACGGTTGTCCCCCCTTTCCCCTTTCCGCCCAGCAGGACGAGGCGGGTGCGTCGAAAAACCTCGCCGGGCAGACGGCGCGCAATTCCCGCCACCATGTCGAGACCTTTCTCCTGCGTCATCGCCCCGACGATGCCACAGATCACCGCACTGGGGGGCCAGCCACGCTCACGTCGCCAGTTGCGCGGACGCTTTACCTGCGGAGAGGGGACTCCTGAGTAGACGACGTCGATTCGATCGGCGGGAACCCCCGCGTTGACCATAGCGGTTTTTACCGCCTGTGAGATCGCAATGAATGCATCTACGCCGTACCGATACTTCAGCCGGACCTGCTTCGGCGGGAACGCGACACGACGCGTCACGACGAGACGCGTCTTTCTCTTTCCGAGCAGGGCCAGCCTGGCGATCGAGTGGGTGCGCGCATCGTGCGCGTGCACGACTCCCGCATCCCACTCCCGAGCGACGGCACGGAGCTCGCGCGCGGAGCGGATATCCCATTCGCCGCGCAGGGTCAGGCGATATGTGGGAAGCCCAGCCTGCTCAGCGCGCCTGATGAGTGGTGAACCGGTCGGTGCCACCACGAGCGTTCGATAGCCGAGATCGCGAAGTCCGGTCGCGAGCAGAAAGACCTGGCGCTGGCCGCCGCGCCAGCTGCGCCCGGAGTCGACGTGAAGAATCCGGGGAAGATCCACTACGCTTCGAGCTTCCGCGCGAACGCCTTGAACAAGCCCCTGTCCCATGGTTCCACCGCGCCCGTCATCTCTTCCGGGTGCCATTGAACAGCCATCACCCACCAGTCTTCGTCCGTGGACTCGAGTCCCTCGATGACTCCGTCTGGAGATCGTGCAGTGATACGCATTCCTTCCGCGACTCTCTTCACCGACTGGTGGTGGAAGGAATTCACTTTCAGGTGCTCCGCACCGACCGCCTGGGCGATAAGGGAATCCGGCTCGACGGAGATCTCATGCGAGCGTGAATCGCGAGCGCCCTCGTCGTCGTGCTCGATGTCGGTCTTGCACTGCGACGAGATGTCCTGAACCAGAGTTCCCCCGAGGGCAACGTTAAGAATCTGTATTCCACGGCAGATCGCGAGCACCGGGGTTCCACGATTCTTTGCCTCCTTGATCAGCGCGGCTTCGGCTGCATCGCGCGCGGGGTTCACGTTACGTACTTTTTCGTGGCGTTTTTCGCCGTAGCGCGCGGGATCGACGTCTTCGCCGCCAGTCAACACGAGTCCCGCGACGGAATCGAGAACCGCCGACGCGGCATCAGCGTTCGAGAGTGGAGGCACGATGAGTGGTATGAGCCCTGCGTTTTCCAGGGCGGTGACGTAGGCGGCGGTCAGCCGGACACGACTGGTATCCCCATCCGGGCGGATGCTGGCGGTAACAGCAACTGTGCAGGCTCGAACCGGCTTGCGCGCGGACGACACGAGTGATCTCTCTTAGACAGGGTATGTTGGCAATGATGCTCGCCGCCGCGTCGGCGACAAATGCACAGCCCCAAAGTCTGAGCGGCCTCCCCGTCACCTGCAAGGGGGAAATCATCAGTCGGATCGACATCGATGCGAGCCCACCCTTTCGCATCACCGGCAGCACCATCTGGAAGCGAGCGGGGCGATTTGCCGCGAAAGAGCACTACACGACCAGGGAGACGGTGATCCGGCGGTATCTCGCTCTCCAGCTTGGTGATAAATGCACAGAGGTCAGACGTGCCGAGTCCGAGCGCATTCTCCGCGCGCAGCCGTTCATCGCCGACGCGACCGTGCTTGCCTATGCGGATGGACAGGGGGGAGTCATACTCCGCGTCGCCACGGTGGACGAAGTCTCGCTGATCCTGAGCGTCGGCTTCGGAGGCGGTACAGCCGTCCACGCCGTGACACTGGGGGAGGACAATCTCCTCGGCAGCGCAGCTCACCTGGAAGGTGGTTGGAAGAAGGGCGCGCACTTCAGGGACATCTACGCCGGTAAGGCGATGGATTATCAGTTTCTCGGACGACCCTACCAATTTCGGTTGGAGGGTGGACGCCGAGAGCTGGGGAGCGACTGGTCGACAGAGGTGAGCCACCCATTTCTCACCGACCTGCAAAAGCTTTCCTGGCGAACGACCGCCGGAAACTCGAACGGGTACTTCTACTTCCGGCGGCCGGGCGCTGATCCGGCGGCGATAAAGCTGGAACGCTCTTACAGCGACATTGGCGGCGTAGCGCGAATCGGTCCACCACTCGGGCGTCTGGCTCTCATTGGTGGATCGATTTCGTTCGAAGACGAGAGTCCCGCGACATCTCCGATCAGAGTCACCGACACGGCTCTCGTCGCGGACACGAGTCAGGCGCTTATGAACAGGTACGTGAAGCACCAGACGGCCCGACTCAATGCGCTGTGGGGATTGCGTGACGTGCACTTCGAGCGCGTCAGCGGTTTCGACGCGCTGGAGGGCACGCAGGATCTCCGCACCGGGATTCAGCTCGCGACCTTGCTGGGAAAGGGTGCGAGATTTCTGCGCGGGAACCAGCGAGACTGGTTTGCCTCGAGTGACCTGTATCTCGGCGTGGCATCGCCCATTTCTTACGCGGCACTCGACGTTGCCGGTGAGGGGCGTCGCGATGAAGATGGCCACTGGGACGGAATGCTGGCGGACGGACGTGCCGCGTTATACATGAAGCCGCTCAACCGACACACGGTAATGTCCGATCTCAAGTGGAGCGCGGGCTGGAAGCAGAGAATTCCGTTTCAGCTCACTTTCGCGGATCTGGATGGTGGTCTGCGCGGTTTCAGGACAGCTGATGTGGGCGGAGCCCGGCGAATGGTCGCTCATGTGGAGGACCGATACCTCATTGGTCGCTACAAGGATGCCGCGACGATTGCGGTGGCAGGGTTCGCGGAAGCGGGGAAGTTATGGGCCGGCGATTCCCCTTTCGGGGTGAATACTCCGCTTTATGCCTCGGCTGGCATTAGCGTGTTCACCGCCTTTCCGCCACAATCGCGTCGGACCCTCAGGGCGGACTTGGCATTTCCGGTCAAGGGGCCGCGCGGTCACGGGTGGGAAGTGCGTTTGATCACCACCGACCTCACGAGGATGTTCCGCCTCGAGCCGCGCGACATCTTCAACAACCGCGAGAGGTCGGTGCCCGCCTCGGTATTCAGCTGGCCGTGACTTTTCAATTATCGCGAGACTCCCGGTATGAATTCCCATCGGCCGAGAGCCTGGGCCGATACGGTCAAATCTCGCGGTGAAACAACAGTCGGAACGGACGACGCGCTGCTCACCACGAGGGCGTCCAGCTGAGCCGAAACGTAGCCGGGAGGGAAGGAGCTGCTCGAAGAAAGAGTTATCAGTCTTCCGAGTGTCCCGCCGGCGGCAGCCGCCAGCACGGCGGCGTCGGCACGAGCCTGCTTGACGGCCTCAGTCATAGCGGCGCGACGAGCCTGCTCGATGTTCGGCGCACCGAACTGAACGGAATTGATTTCCCCTGCTCCGGCACCCACAGCAGCGTCAATGATTTTTCCCACCTGATCAACACTGTTTACTCGCGCGCGAATGGAATTACGAGCGGTAAAGCCGCCACGTCGTCGGCCGTTGTCCTCGTACGCTTGCTCGATGCTGTAGCCCTGATTCGTCAGGTCTTCAGCTGCAACACCGGCTTGTCGCACCGCGGCAAGAGTTGATGCGACCTTTCCAGCATTTTGCGCGGCAGCTTCGGCGGCGGTTCCGGCGCGCGTGGTAACTCCGATCATGATCACCGCAAAGGTCGGAGGGAGATGGGTCTCTCCGCGCCCGGTCGCGGTAATTTCGGGCTCGCGCGCGGTAGGGCCTGGCGAGAACGTCTGTGCTCCCACGGGGCTGACATCAATCGCCATTGAACAAGCGGACAGCGATAACACGATTCCAACAAAGTGTCTAACCATTGGTTCTCCCGGTCTACGTGTTTGGATGGAGAGACGTCAGACCATTCAAAACTTGCACAGCGAGAGTTATCCACTCGATTGCGCAATGGCGCTCCGAGCTAGCGATTCCCCGCTGGAACGTCGCGCATCATTCTACGAACCGGGATGACGAGCAATCCGCACACAACCGCGGCGATGAAGAGGAACATCGAAGTCTGCCTGAACAGGATCGGCATCTGTGGCAGCTTCTCCGGATCGACGCTTCCACCCACGAGCCCGGCCACGAGATTACCAAGCGCGCTCGCCATGAACCAGACACCCATCATCTGACCCTTGAACTTGATCGGCGCGAGTTTGGTCATCGAGCTTAGCCCGACAGGACTGAGTGACAGCTCGCCTACCGACTGGAAGAAATAGCTCCACACCAGCCACCACGATGAGACGCGGACATTGCCGCCACCAGCGATGACTATGTTCGCCGCGAACACCATCACCACGAAGCCAACGCCGGCGAAGAACAGTCCCCACGCGAACTTGGCAATGCTCGACGGCGCTTTCCCGCGCTTGCCGAGCGCTATCCAGATCGCGGCGAACACCGGAGCGAGCGCAATGACGAACACGGAGTTTGCTGCCTGGAGCCACAGCGTCGGCATCTCCCATCCGAACACGACTCGATCGGTGAAATCGCGCGCGAACAGATTGAGGGAGGTGGGTGCCTGCTCGAATGCCGACCAGAAAATCGCCGCAAAGAAGAAAAGCAGGATGATGACAACCACGCGCTTTTTTTCTTCGCCGGTCAGCCCGCCACCGACGAAGAGATAAATGAAATACAGGAGCGCTGAGCCGACGATGACGTACGTCATCTTTTGCGCGAGCGAGACGGCGTTGATATGGATCACTCCGGCCATCGTCAACAGGACCAGCAGCGCGATCACGGCGACTCCGATCATCGCCGAGAGTTTGACGCGGCGGTGTTCCGCCGGATCGCTCGAACCCGGGGCCACGCCGACATCGCCGAGCGTTTTGTCGCCGCGCAGGCGATAGGTGACGAGTCCGATCACCATGCCGAGCCCGGCGGCGCCGAAGCCGAGGGACCAGCCCACCCGCTCGCCGAGGATGCCCGTAATAAGGGGGGCGACGAGTGCGCCGATATTGATTCCCATGTAGAAAATCGAGAAGCCGGCGTCGCGCCGCGATCCGCCCTCGGGATAGAGATCACCGACGATCGCCGAGATATTCGGCTTGAGGAGTCCGGTGCCCATCACGATGAGAACCAGGCCGATGTAGAACGCGGAGTGCGCGAAGACGATCGAGAGCGCGATCGACAGGTGTCCCAGCGCGATCAGCACTCCGCCGTACCAGATCGAGCGTCTCAATCCGAGCCACCTGTCGGCGATCCAGCCGCCGGGGAGCGACGCGAGGTAAACGCTGGCGGCGTAGATGCCGACGATCGATGACGCCGTCGCCCGATCCATTCCAAATCCGCCCGACGCCAGGGCGGCCGTCATGAACAGAACGAGGAGCGGACGGATTCCGTAGTAGGAGAACCTCTCCCACATCTCGGTGAAGAAGAGAGTCGAGAGTCCTACCGGATGCCCAAAGAAAGTCCGCTTGCTGGCGCCGACAAATCCGGGAGGTGGCAGGTCGACCGTTACGCTTCCCGCCGAGGGCTGCTGAAAAACGCCTTTCGAGTCTTTGGGCATGGTCGGAGGAGTAAGGGTCGTTAACCGTGCACCGCGGCGAGCGGAAGATACCGCTCGGGTGGATGTACGCCACCAGCTTCCTTTTGTTGCTCCCAGCTCACGGTCGTCGGCGGCTGCTTGATGCACGCGGCGAAGTGACCCGGCGTCTTTTCCTCGAGCGGAGGAACGATCGAGGCGCACGCTGCGTCTTTCGCGGGATGGTGGCAGCGCGGGTGGAAGACGCACCCCGTTGGCGGATTCGCCGGAGAGGGAACGTCTCCCTGCAGGATGATTCTCTCCTTCCTCGCGTGTGGATCGGCGACCGGAACCGCGGAAAGAAGCGCCTGCGTATACGGCATCATCGGCTCGCGGTAAAGATCTTCGGCCGTCGCGAGCTCAACGATCTTCCCCAGATACATCACGGCGACACGATCGGCGATGTGTTCCACGACCGAGAGGTCATGCGCGATGAACATGTAGGTAAGGTCGTGATCCCGCTGGAGGTCCTCGAGCAAGTTGATCACCTGTGCCTGGACGGAGACATCGAGGGCCGATACCGGCTCGTCGCAGACGATGAACTTTGGTTCTACCGAGAGAGCCCGCGCGATCCCAATGCGCTGACGCTGTCCGCCTGAGAACTCATGCGGATACCGATTCGAATACTCTGGCCGCAGACCCACTTCCTGCAGCAGCTGCCTCACCCTCGCGTCAGCCGCGGCGCCTTCAGCGAGCTTGTGAATCGTAAGACCCTCGCGAATGATCGCACCGACGGTCATACGCGGATTGAGCGACGATACGGGATCCTGAAAGATGATTTGCATCTCCCGCCTCAGCGCGCGCAGCTCGGACGTGCCCATCGATTTCAGGTCTCGCCCCTCGAATCTGATCTCGCCCGACGTCGGCTCGATGAGACGGAGGATCGTGCGACCAGTCGTCGTCTTGCCGCAGCCGGATTCGCCGACGACGCCGAGTGTCTCACCGCGCGCGACATCGAACGACACGTCGTTCACCGCCTTCACCGCGCCAACCTGTCGCGACAGAACGCCCTTCCTGATCGGGAAGTCCTTGCGGAGATTCCTTACCGATACCAGCGTCTCTGTCCCTTTCACGCGGCGGCGACTCCTGCCTGGACGACGAGAGGCGGATGCGGGTTGTTCCGTCGCTCGGGCTCCATGGCCAGATGGCAGCGAGAGACGTGGCCAGAGCCGATCTGATAGAGCGGGGGATGCTCCCCCTCGCAGAGATCCCACGAATAGGGACAGCGCTCGCGAAAGCGACAGCCGCTCGGCCATTCCGTCGGCGCGGGCACGGTGCCGGGGATGACGTTGAGCCGCTCCTGATCGTGCCCGATGTGCGGCATCGAGTGCATCAGTCCCTCGGTGTAGGGATGGTGCGGCTTGGCGAAGAGCTCGTCGACCTCGGCCTGCTCCACGACTTCACCAGCGTACATGACGATTACCCTCGACGCCGTCTCGGCGATCACGCCCAGATCGTGGGTGATCATCAGTATCGAGGTTCCGATCTTTTTTTGCAGATCGAGTAGCAGATCGAGAATCTGCGCCTGGATCGTGACATCGAGCGCCGTAGTCGGCTCATCAGCGATGACGAGGGCCGGCTTCATCATGAGTGCCATCGCGATCAGCACCCGCTGTCGCATTCCGCCGGAGAGCTGGTGCGGGTACTGTCTCGCCCGCGCCTCCGCGTCGGGCATGCCGGTGAGCTCGAGCATTTCCACGGCTCGCTCCCACGCATCGCGTCTGCTCATTCCAGCGTGTACGCGAGCCACTTCCGCGACCTGATCGCCGACGGTGAAGACCGGGTTGAGCGCCGACATCGGCTCCTGGAAGATCATAGAGATGCGGTTGCCCCGGATGTCCCGGATATCTGCATCGTCGAGCGTGACCAGGTTCTTTCCATCGAACTCAATTACGCTACCACTCTCGATTCGGCCCGGCGGCTGAATGAGGCGAAGAATCGACAGCGCGGTGACGGATTTTCCGCAACCGGATTCGCCAACGATGCCGAGTGTCTCGCCAGCGCCAATGTCGAAGGAAACTCCGTCGACGGCGCGCGCGACGCCCGATTCCGTGTAGAACGAGGTGTGCAGATCGCGGATCGACAGGAGGGGCGCCGTCATCGCCTAGTCAGCGGCGCTCGTACGCGTCGCGCAGCGCTTCGCCCAGGATGTTCAGCGTCATCACCGTGAGGACCATGAAGAGACCCGGAAAGAGTGACATCCACCACAGCGTTGCGACCTGATCGGCACCGTCCTGAATGATGTTTCCCCAGCTCGCCAGTGGCTGCGGCACACCGATCCCCAGGTACGAAAGTCCGGCCTCGAGGACGATCACGTGCGCGACGCCGAGTGTCGCCGCAACGACGATCGGGGAGACGAGATTGGGAAGCAGGTGCCTCCACAGAATCCGTCTCCGGCTGGCGCCGAGCGCCTGGGCAGCGGTCACGAATTCCGCGTGCTTCAACGCAAGAACCTGACCTCTGACGATGCGGCTAAGCCCGAACCAACCAGTGAGACCCAGAAACACCACGAGCGCGCCGATCGACAACCTGCTTGGCCACGCCACCAGCACTCCGATTAGAAGCAGAAGCCGGGGAATGGAGAGAAATGCATCGAGCACACGCATCATGACTGCGTCCAGGAATCCGCCCGCATAACCCGAGATCGCACCGTACGCCACTCCGAGGGTTAGACTCACGATCGTCGCCAGAACTCCGATCATGAGTGAAAGCCGGGCGCCGTAGATGACGCGACTCAGCACATCCCGGCTGTAAGGATCGGTGCCGAACGGATGCGCGAGCGATGGGGGAAGATCCTTGAGCCCTACTATGTCCGGCTGCGCGGAGGGATTGTAGGGAGCGACGAGCGGCGCAAGCAGTCCCACCAACACGATGACGCCGAGGACGAAGAAGGCGACGCGCGAGGACGGCTTGCGCAGAATCCGGCGCACGCCGAGCGCGAGCGGCGATTCGCGCGGCCGCGCTGGCCTAGTGGCTGCGGAGTCTTGGATCTGCCCAGGCATAGAGCAAGTCGGAGAGAAGGCTTCCGAGCGTGACCATGATGCTGCCGATGATGACGCCGCCCACCACGAGTGGATAATCGCGCGTGCCGATCGCGCTCATGACCGCGTAGCCCATACCGGGCCAGGCGAAGATCTTTTCGACGAAAAAGGCACCGGTGAGAAGGGCGGGGAACGAGAGACCAACCAGACTGATGATTGGGAGCAGCGCATTCCGGAGCGCGTGGCGGCGCAGAATCTCGCGCTCGGTGAGTCCCTTGAGACGCGCGGTGCGGATGTAATCGGCGGGAAGCACGTCGAGAAGAGCGGCGCGTTGATACCGCGCGACCACGGCGGACGCGAGCAACATCAGAGTGAGCGCGGGCAGCGCGAGATGCGACAGACGATCGAGGAACCTCCCCCAGAGTCCCAAATACTCGTGCATCGGATCGACCGCACCCCCGACGGGAAAGACCGGCAGCCAGTAGGTAAAGGTGAGCAGCGCGAGAATCGCGAGCCAGAAATCCGGCATCGAAAAGAAAAAGAGGGAGATCCCACTTAGCGTGTGATCGATAATCGAGCCGCGGCGGGCAACCTGGATGAGGGCGATGAGAATCCCGAGAGTAAAGCTTCCGACGAGGGCGACACCCATGAGAAGCAGTGTGTTCGGAAGCGCGGTGCCAAGGACTTCCAGTACCGGCCGCTGGTTCGAGATGGACCAACCCAGCTGACCGTGCGCGAGCGAATTTACGTACCTGACGAATTGCTCCGGCAACGGACGGTCGAAGCCGTACTGCGCGCGCAGCGTTTGCCGCACGGTCTCACTGACATCCGGGTTGTCCATCACTGCGCTGAACGGATCGCCGGGAGCGAGGTGAATCAGCGCGAAGGTGATTGCGCCGACGATGGCAACGATCACCGCGGCTTGACCCAGCCGTTGCGCGAGGTAGCGGAGCACCCGCTATTGTTTCTGACCCGCCGGTTGAGCGGGAGGAGGCGTTGCCGATGGAGGCGCGTTGTCGCGTGGAATCCGTTTGTCGGCCGGGACCCACCAGTCGGGGATATGAATCCACCACGCGTCGGTTCTCAGAGTCGCCAGCTGGATACGCGAATGATACCCGACCGTTTGAACCGGTTCGGCAAGCCAAATGGCCGGCGCGTCCTGGATGATCGTCTCGTACGCTTTGCTAAAGTACGCCTTGCGTTTGACCGGGTCGAACGACGCGAGGGCGGTATCGACGTACGCATCGAATACGGGGTTCTCGTACGAACCGTAGTTGTTTCCACTCACCGCTCGCGATCCGCCTGTCCCCCACGATCCGCGAACAGCGCCCGGACTTGCCTGTGTGTTCCATTGTCCGATCGTGGCGTCGAAGGCGCGCTTTCTGTCCTTCTCTACGAGCGCCGGGAACTCGAGCTGCTCGATATCCGCCTTGACGCCGGCCTGCCGGAGCTGCTCCTGGAGGATCACCGCCAATCGAACGCGGACTTTGCTCGAGCTTGGGACCGAGAGTGTGAACTGCAGCGGGCGGCCATTGCGCGAGCGAATACTGTCGCTGCCGGTGACGCGCCACCCCAATGAATCGAGGATCTGACGGGCACGAGGAAGATCGAATGGGATCTGCGGAAGATTGGGGTCGGTGGTCGGATAGGCGCGCACCGTCGGACCAAGCGCCGGTAAGGCGAGAGAGTCATAGATGCTTCGCACGATAGTCGCGCGATCCGTTGCCATGGTCAGCGCACGTCGAAGCTCGCGATTGCCGAAGATCGGATGCGGACGAGTGTGATTCGCCGGGTCGCGCAGGTTGAATTGCGCGAATAGATACTGAAGGGAATGAAACTGCCTGGTTCGGAGCGCGGGATTCTTCGCCACATCGGCCAGGTTCTCGGGCCGCAGCTGCTCGAAGAAATCTGTCTCGCCGCTGAGGAATCTCGTGAGCGCGGTATTGAAATCCGGCGCAATGCTCCAGATCAGCCGACTCAGTTTCGGCGCGCCGCGATAGTTTGTCGTGTCGGCGGCGAGCTCAACCGCGACACGCGGAATCCACCGAACGAACCTGTACTGACCCGAACCAACCGGATTTCTTGCGGCATCGGAGGCGCGCCAGCTGGTTGGCGGAATGCCCTTCCAGATATGCTCGGGCATGATCGACAGCTGATAAACCGCGTCATAGAACTGCTGCGGCGATCGCGCGCGAAACCAGTAGACAGCGGTCAGAGAATCCGGCGTGCTGACGGAGTCGATGTTCGTGATGAGTGGCGTCACCGGCGACCCGAGCGAAGAGTCCTTCGCGCTGGCGACAGTGAATCGCACGTCGGTCGACCGCACCGGAACGCCGTCGTGCCACTTCGCCTTCGGATTGATGTGAAACGCGATGCTGAGCGAGTCAGCGCCCCAGGTCCAGTGATCGGCGAGCCGCGGCGTGAAGCCTTTGTCGTTCACGATATTGAGCGAATCGCCGATATCCGCAAGGCGGTCGTAAATCATGTCGGTGATCTGCCCCGCCTGAACGCTCTGTGCGAGCGACGGGATGAGCGCATCGGGATCGCCGCCGGTAGAGATAGCGAGTGTTCCTCCCGAGCTCTTTGCGGAAGACGATTCGGTCCCAACGCATCCGCACACCGCGAGCGCGCAAAGGAGGCCCGCGTATCTCATCGCCGCCATGTCCAATCCTCGTCAAGAAAGTGCGGAACGTGCTTCAGTGCTTCGTCGCGGACATCGCCCTCGGCCAGCTCGCTCGCGTCCGCATCCTCGAGCAGCCGCACCGCGTCGAACATCGCGCTGGCGACCTCTGCTGCGTCGGGAGAGCGACCGAGCAACGCGTGAAGGGTAGCCGGTACCGGAACCGATTCACTCACTGCATCCACGCCGACGACAAAACCCGGAAGAGTCGATTGATCATCATCGACGAGGATCGAGCCGTGCTGCAACAATGAACAGTCATCCCGCCATTGGGCGCTGCCAACCAGCTTGGCTCCGCGCGCCACCAACTCACCTTTGCCTGGCGTTTCGAAGCAGGGCCGGGCGGTCGGCGCGACCGCTCGCTGGGATGGCGAAGCCGGCTCGACGGAAACGCCGAGCTGTCTCAAGCCTGTCTGAAGAATCAGATTGATCCGGGAATAGGTTTCGCGCAGAGGCGCGGCGTCGTTCGCGGGAGCGGTAACGCTGTAGGTGACCTCGCGGTGGTGCAGGATCGCGCGGCCGCCGGTCGGTCTTCGCACGACGTCGATCCCGGCACCGCGAATCTTCCCGACATCGTAAAGACCGGATGCGGGCTGATTCCGTCCGAACGACAGCGTCGGCCGGCTCCAGGAGTAGATGCTGAACACCGTTTCTCCCGTGCGAGCGGCGCGCGCCTGCAACGCAGTGTCCCGCGCCATGTTCTCGGCGCCCGAGCGGGGCGCCGCGATGAGAAGGCGCCAGCGGCCGTAACTTCGCCGGGGGTGCATAGGGTGTTAAATTGTCACTCCTATGAGCACCACAATCAAGCACGTTGACGCCGCGATTCCCTCCGCTGAATCCTTCGTACCCCGACATGTAGGACCCTCCGAGCGAGACGTCGCCGAGATGCTCAAGACTCTCGGATTTGCGTCGCTCGATGCGCTGATAGACGCGACCATTCCGCGAAAGATCCGCCTCCGGCACGGCCTGAGTCTGCCGAAAGGACTGACCGAGCTCGAAGTCCTTACCTATTTCCGCGCCCTTGCCGCGAGGAACCAGGTCTTTCGCTCGTTTATCGGGATGGGATACTCGGACTGCGTCACGCCACCCGTGATTCAGCGAAACATCCTCGAGAATCCCGGCTGGTACACGGCGTATACGCCGTACCAGGCGGAGATCGCGCAGGGACGGCTGGAGGCGCTGCTCACCTTCCAGACAATGGTGATCGACCTGACCGGCGTCGAGATCGCGAATGCCTCGCTGCTCGATGAGGCGACTGCTGCTGCTGAAGCGATGACGATGAGTTACGCGCTCAAGGGCAAGCCGGGAAAGGAAGTTTTCCTCGTCGCATCGGAGTGCCACCCGCAGACGATCGACGTCGTGAAGACTCGCGCCAGCGTGCGCGGGATAGAGGTACGCGTCGCGAGCTATGCCGATTTCAAGATCGGTCCAGATGTGTTTGGCGCTCTCGTGCAGTATCCGGCAACCGACGGTGCGGTTATCGATTACACGAAGACGGTCGAGCAAGTGCACAAAGGTGACGCGCTGCTGACTGTCGCGGCCGATCTCCTGAGCCTCGTGCTGCTCACGCCGCCCGGGGAGTGGGGGGCCGACATCGTGGTCGGCAACACACAGCGTTTCGGCGTCCCGCTCGGCTACGGCGGTCCGCACGCGGCGTATTTCGCCACCAGGGATGAGTTCAAGCGTCACCTTCCAGGACGCATCATCGGCGTCTCGCGCGATGCGGACGGGAAGCCGGCGCTGCGCATGGCGCTTCAGACGAGAGAGCAGCACATCCGCCGCGAGAAGGCGACGAGCAATGTCTGCACGGCTCAGGTGCTGCTGGCGGTTGTTGCCAGCATGTACGCGGTCTATCACGGGCCGCAGGGTCTGACCCGCATTGCGAGGCGGGTGCACGGATTTGCCGCGACGCTCACGGAAGGACTACGAAAGCTTGGCTACACGATCGCGCACGATGACTACTTCGATACGATCCGTGTGGCGCTCGGGAAACGAAATGGGCAGGCGATTCTGGACGAGGCGCGTGCTCGTCGCATAAACCTGCGCTTTATGGAGGACAGGAGCATCGTCGTCGCTCTCGATGAGACCGTCGGCAGCGACGACATCACCAATCTTCTGGCGGCGTTCAACGGCGGAAAGGACCCCGATTTCGGCATCGAGGACCTCGTGTTGGGAGCCGATCCGCGCTACGACGAGCGTTTCAACCGGACGACTCCGTTTCTCACGCACCCAGTGTTCAACAAACACCACGCGGAGACGGAGATGCTCCGCTACATGAACAGGCTCCAGTCGCGCGATCTCTCCCTTGTCCACTCCATGATTCCGCTCGGCTCCTGCACCATGAAGCTGAACGCGACGGCGGAGATGATGCCGATCACCTGGCCCGGATTCGCGAAGATCCATCCCTTTGCGCCGCTGGACCAGGCTGACGGGTACCGTCAGCTGTTCGACGAATTGGAGAGCGCGCTCGCGGAAATCACAGGCTTTGCTGCGATCTCACTCCAACCGAACGCGGGATCGCAGGGGGAGTTCGCGGGACTCCTTGTGATCCACGCGTATCATTCGTCACGCAATGAGGCGCATCGCAACGTGTGCCTCATTCCGCAATCGGCGCACGGGACGAACCCGGCGAGCGCCGTAATGGCCGGCATGCAAGTAGTGGTCGTGAAGACCGACGAGCGTGGAAACATCGATGTCGCCGACCTGAAGTCGAAGGCGGAGGAGCACGGGCTGCACCTCGCCGCGCTCATGATCACCTATCCCTCGACCCATGGCGTGTTCGAGGAATCGATCGTCGAGATCTGCGACATCGTCCACAAGTACGGTGGCCAGGTGTACATGGATGGAGCAAACATGAACGCGATGGTCGGTTTGTGCCGCCCCGCGGAAATTGGCGCCGATGTCTGCCATCTGAATCTCCACAAAACGTTCTGCATTCCGCACGGGGGCGGCGGCCCGGGGATGGGTCCAATCGGCGTCGCGAAGCACCTGGTTCCGTTTCTGCCGGGGCATCCAGTGGTCAGACTCGACGGCAGGCACGAAGTGGGGGCAGTATCGGCGGCCCCCTGGGGAAGCGCCAGCATTCTTCCGATTTCTCACGCCTACATCAAACTGATGGGCGGAGACGGATTGGAATACGCGACCAGGATCGCGATCCTCAACGCGAATTACATCGCGAAGCGTCTCGAGCCGCACTTTCCGGTGCTGTACAAGGGTGCGCACGGAACCGTCGCGCACGAGTGCATTATCGACACGCGCGTGGTGAAGCAGGCGACCGGTATCGACGTCGAGGACATTGCGAAGCGGTTGATGGACTATGGGTTCCATGCGCCGACGGTCTCGTTCCCGGTTCCCGGAACATTGATGATCGAGCCGACGGAGAGCGAGCCGAAGGAGGAGCTCGACAGATTTTGTGATGCGATGATCTCGATTCGCGACGAGATCAGAGAGATCGAGACCGGGGTAGCGGACAAGCAGGACAACGTCCTCAAGAATTCGCCGCACACGGTCGGTCGCGTGACGGCGACGACCTGGACGCATCCATATACGAGGGAGCGCGCCGCGTTTCCGGCGCCCTGGAGCCAGGACTTCAAGTTCTGGCCCGCGGTGGCGCGAGTGGAGAGCGCATATGGCGACAGGAACCTCATTTGCTCGTGCCCGCCGATTGATTCGTACGTTGAGGCGGAAGTCGGGACGAGCTGAACGTGGCTGACGCCCTTCGATGGACTGAGCAAGTCTTGAACGCCTTGCACACCTAGGATCCCCATCACGCTTCCTGGCAGCAGCACTCCAATCAGAGGTGCGGAATGCACGTAGCCGACCCACGACAAGTCCCGTCGACGATTTTCATGTATACGCTCTATCCGGCGCGGTTGGAGATGTTTACGTCGGGGCCGACAGATGCCGAACGATCTACCGCCGCCGAGCACTGGGTATACTCGCAGCAAATGCTTCGGAAGGGTGCTGTCGTCTTCGCCGGACGCGCGATCGAACCCACGAGTGAGGGCGCTTTTGCCCTCGTAGTAATTCGGGCCGATTCGGGGGACGCCGCGCGGACCCTGATGAACGCCGATCCAGCCGTGAAGAGCGGCATTTTTCGCGCGCGACTCTTTCCGTTCCAGCCGATGTTGATGGGCGAGTGGCCTGCCGAAGCCGCGACAGCGATCCCCGTGTAGCTGTGAGGCTCTCAGCTCGCCGATGACAATCGTCCTCGGCGCGCTACTTCCCGATGTGCTTGGTGTAGGCGTCCGATTTCATCAGGCCATCGATCTCCGACGCGCTACTCGGCTTGATCTTGATCATCCAGCCCGCCCCATAAGGATCGGTGTTGACCAGAGCCGGCTCCTTGTCGAGGCGTTCGTTGATCGCCACGACCTCGCCAGCGATCGGCGCGAACAGCTCCGACACCGCTTTCACGGCTTCGATCGTGCCGAACACGTCGTGCTTGCCGAATTTCGCTCCGACTTTCGGCAGCTCGATGTAAACGATGTCGCCGAGTTCGCCCTGCGCGTAGTCGGTGATGCCGATCTCCGCGGTGCCATCCTTACCCTTGCGGACGTACTCGTGCTCTTCGGTGTACTGGAGATCGTTCGGGATGTTCGCCACTTGTGCTCCGCTGAGGATACCTGCCGGACCGCCGGCGCGAAGTCTATCGGCGGCCTAAAACAGAGTCAAGAAACGCTCGCGGCGGTCCTCAGGGGCGTGTTTGTCTCTTCGCCCGCAGCATTGCGCTGAAGGGAGCTCCATAGCGCATCGACATCGCGCTCAAGTTTGTCGAGCGATCCGTCGTTCTCGATGACGAAGTCCGCCCGCGCACGCTTGAGCTCGGCGGGCATCTGCGAGGCAATCATGTTCATGGCTTCGGTCGCTTCCAGACCGCGCGTCGCCACCAGCCGCTCGAGACGCAGTGGCCGCGGCGCATCCACAAGAATGATCGCGTCGAACTCCTCGACAATATTTCTTTCGAAGAGGAGGGGAATTACGCAAACGACGATCGGGTCTCCTCGCTCCCTTGCCCTGGCGATCTCGCGATCGCGAAGCCTGGTCACACCCGGGTGCACGATCCGATTTAGCGCGTCGAGCTCGTTCTGATCGGCGAACACTATCTGGCGGAGAGCCGCGCGGTCGAGGCCGCCGTCCTGGTTGAGGACGTCCTTGCCCCAGCGCTTGATGATATCCTTGAGCGCCTGCGTCTCCGGCTCTACGGCCTCCCGAGCGAGCTCATCGGCGTCGATGATAGTAGCGCCGCGATCGGCCAGCATTCTGGCGACCTCTGATTTTCCGCTGGCGATATTTCCTGTCAGTCCGATGCGGATCATCTTTCATTGGATTGAGGTGGAATTCGGCCGTCGCGCGTGGCCAAGATAGGAAGTTCTCCTCTCTGTGTCACGCATAAACAATTGCTTTTGCTGTAATCTCCCGGTCAGGCGAGCCGCTATAGAAGCGGCACCTGAGCCGCATCGCCCGCCGGAACGGTGTGACACATCCTGCACCGCGCCTCGTACGACTCCGTGCCGCCGACCATGATCTGCGGCGAGTTATAAGGTGCGGGCCGGCCCCCAATCAGCCGTTGATTGCGGCTAGCGGGGCCTCCGCAGAGTACGCAAATCGCGTGCAGCTTGTCCACGACTTCCGCAATAGCCATTAGATCCGGCATCGCCCCAAATGGTTCTCCGCGGAAGTCAGTGTCCGTTCCGGCGACGATTACCCGACGTCCTCGGCTCGCCAGCGAGGTGACGAGAGGCACTATCCCCTTATCGAGAAACTGCGCTTCGTCGATTGCAACAACCTGCGCCATTGGGTCGATCTGGAGGCTGATCTGAGATGCTGAATCGGCTGGAATCGCCTCGACCGTGCGACCGTCGTGACTGGAAATTGAGTAGATACCCGCATATCTCGCGTCGAGGTGCGACTTGAACACCTGCACGCGCTTTCGCGCGATGATAGCGCGCCGGACGCGGCGGATGAGCTCCTCGCTCTTGCCGCTGAACATCACGCCGGCAATCACTTCGATCCATCCACCGCTCTGGTGGAATGGTCCGCTCGGCCCACTCACGACCGATCGCGATCTCTACGCGGTGGGCTCCCGCGGGTTGGTCTGTCGGAGGATCCCGGCCGGCGAGGAGGACGGGGGCGCTCGCCTCGTGCACCGCGGGCTGGCCGATCGCCTCGATCCGGTCGATCGCTCCGCGATCCGCGGTCGGACCGGTCCCTGGGTCCGGCGGACCGCTCGCGATCCTCTCGATCCCGTTCGCCTCGGACGACTACCCGCCGTCCCTTGATCATCGAGCCATTCACGCGCGCGATCACTCCAGCCGCGTCCGCCTCGGCCACTTCGACGAGGGCGTGACTCTCCTGCAAATCGATCTTTCCGACGCGATCGCCCGGAATTCCGCCCTCTCCAGCGATGATGCCCATCAGATCTCCGACCTTCACCCCGTCGCGCGTGCCAATCGTCATGAAGAGACGCGTCATCCCGGCCGCGCCAGCTCGCGGGCGCGCACCATCAGCGGGCTTCGGCCGCGCGGCCGGCGTCTGATTCACTTCAGCCAATCGGCGCTGTGCCCTCTCGCGCTCCAACACGTGAAGAGCGGCGGCGGCGAGCTCAGTGCCATCGAATTCCTGGAGCAGTGGTTCGAGCGAGATGACTTCGCGCGCGGGAACTCCGCGCGCCAACACGGCGCGCAGCTCCTGCCGCACCGCTTCCTCACGATCGTGTGCGCGTCGCTCTGGCCCGTGAAAATTGAGCGGGGCGAGTCTTCCGCACGCCAGCTCCCTGAGCCACGGGACTTCGCCCGGTGCAGCGAGGACGACGACCTGAACCGGCTTCGCCTGGGAGACGCGCTGCAGCTCCCCCGGCGTCACTGGCGGCTGATAAAAGATCACCGTGTGCGTTGGGGCGTTCCCGACATAGCCACGCGTCACGGTCATCGACTCATCGTCGTCGTGGTAACCAAGAGTTCTCACGATGCGAGCTGCCTCTGCGGCCGCGTCCTCGTCGCGAGCCACGATCATAGCCGACGGAGGATCGAGATCATCCAGGAGTCTCCGCAAGGCACTGGCTCGGGCGCTTCCGGCGACGGTGACGTACTTGATGATCGGCATCTCGTAATCGGCGGGAATTTGTGGCGCCTCGACATCCGCGACTCCCACGCGTCGGGCGCGCCGGGCGTAGCGCTCGGCCAGATTCTCCACCACTGGCGTCAGCTTGCGGGTAACGATGATGCGCCCGGCTTCATTTAGCTCTCCCAGCACCCCCTCCAGGGCGGCTACGACTTCCGGACCCTCCTCGAGAATGTCATCCGCCCACGCGAGCACGACGGTGCGCACCGTGTCGAGTTTGAGGACAGACGAACGAACGAGCGCCAGGAGCTCCGCGGCTGTTCCGGCCACGGCGAGAACCGGCCGGGTCTTGAAGATTCGACCGGCGCGCGCGGCATTCGTGATGGGAACGACCTCGATTCCGGCGGGCCCGGCCAGGCGAAGACCAGCCTCTGAAATTGCGAGCGCCGTTTCCGCATCGCGGGTGACGACCACGACTTGCGTGCCTCCCGCCGACGGATCGATGCGGGCAAGGGCGGGAGTCAGGAATTCCGCGATCGACTCCGTCGTGTGCGGAAGCGTGTAGACGAGATTCTGGTTGCGGCCAACCTGCCCGGAGGCGTGCTCTCCGACTTCCTCCAATTCCTGCATCCTAGACCTCTATTTCGCAACGTGGCGTAGTGTCCGCCCCGCCGGTATCGTTATATGTCTTCCCACCGCGCGGCGACGCCGCTCACCAAAGATAGCAGCATCGGGGCACCCATGATTACCGCCATCGTTTTGATAAAAGCCGAGCCGAAGCGAATCGCCGAGTGCGCGACGAAGCTGGCGGGAATAGAAGGGGTCTCACAGGTCTACTCCGTTTCGGGGGAATGGGACCTCGTTGCGATGATTGAAGTCGCCGAGCACGAGGCAATTGCCCGAATCGTGACCGAGGAAGTGACCGTGGTTCCCGGGATCAAATCGACACACACCCTAACCGCATTCCGGGCGTACTCGAAAAAGGATCTCGAGCAGGCCTGGGACATCGGGCTGGAGTAGCGGGGATGCTGGTTGGCAATTCCAGTCCGGACGCGGCGAGCCGGGCTGCGATTCGACTGCTGATGGATTGGCTGCCCGGCTCGAGCGTCGTCGAGGGAAGCACCGATCTCGACTTGAGCTCGAGGGCCGACCAGCCGCAGCTCATTTCCGCGGATATCGTCGAGGGGACGGCGCTCCGGGCGATCAGAGTGCCGGGTGCAACACGCACGATGCTCTCCGAATTCGGCGCCTTCCTCGATGGAATCCAAAGGGTACGAGTTATCGGTCGCCGCTTCGGCGTGCCGCTCGTGCTCGGTACCACCGGCGCTGCGGTTCGCGTTCGCGTGAACCGCCGGCTGGTAACGTGGGGACACCACGCACCGAAGCTCGAGCAGAAGCTTTATCTGCCCTTCAGGTATTTGCCTATGCTGGCAGAGACTCTTCGCGCCGGCTCGCAAGGGAAGTACGACCGGTTTCAAGTCGTGGACACATCACTTCCCGATGCGAGCGGTGCGTACCCGAGCGAACACCCAACCGTTCTGCTCGAGCGCGCAATCCGCGCGGTCGACAGAGAGCGGGACGCCCTCGAGGACAAGCTCGCGGAAGCCTGGTGTGCAGTCGGTGAAGCGCCACTCTTCATTGACGGTGGCATCGCCCGCAGCGAGCGCGTCGCTTCATCCGAGAACGCGATCGGCGTGATCAAGAGCCATTTCACCCTTTACGTCGAGGGTGAAGCGCTCAAGACGGTAATAGGCCTCGCCAAGGGGGAAAGGTCGTCGGTGCTCCAGGTCACGCCGAAGTCTCGCACCGCGGTAATGAGCTGGTACCTGCGACTCCGCGACCCGGAGGGCCATGATGCATTGTGGGGTTTGGTGCGTATCGAGATGTCGAAATGCGAGAATCCCACCGAGCGCGCCGACGAAATCTCCCGCTGGGTACTCGCGGAGACTTCTCCGCTGGCACTACCCGACGGACGTTGGGACAAGATGTCCTACGGTATTCGGGACGTGGAAGAATTCCTGAGAGCTATTTCATGAGCGAAGCACTTGGCCGCGTAGTCGCAACGGAGCGGAAGCCCAACACTCCGCACGAATTCCATTTCTGGACGGCAATCGATTCGCCCGTCGGGATCGGCACGATCGTACGCGTCGATGGCGCAAACCCGATGGACGGGCAGATTCCGCATATCTACGGAATCATCGTGGAGGGCTTCAGCTACACGGATCTTCAGTCTCCCATGCACGACGTTCTCGGCCACGACGGTTTGCCAACGACGGCGGGTTACGCCGCGACCGAACGCGCGGAGATCCGCCTCTATACCGCTGCTGTTCTGAGGCAGATTCCGGAGGAGCCGCTCCAGCCAGTGCCGATGGGGCAGGTCTTTCTCGCCGAGGAAGCCGACGTGCAGGTCGCCCTGCGCATGGACAGCTATCTGCGAGAAGGAGCGAACACCGGAATTCCAATCGGCGTCTATCGGGCCGGCGGAACGGAAGCCGTGATCTATCTCGACGCGGATTTTCTTCTGGGACCCGAGGCAGCGCACCTCAACATCACGGGCGTCTCGGGGCTGGCTACCAAAACGAGCGCAGTCGAGTGGCTGCTCGCATCGCTGTTCAAGCATTTCCCGGAAGACAAGGGATCGATCGCGGCCGTGTGCTTCAACGTGAAGGGTCCGGATCTGTGTTATCTGGATCAGCCGGGCAAAGTAGAGAAGTCGGACGAGGCGCTCTACGAGAAGCTCGATGTCGAGCCGAAGCCGTTCCCAAGAGTCGAGTATTTCGCGCCGTACACGGCGAAGGGTCTCGCACTCAACACATTCCGGAACAACGAAGCCTTGCTCGACAACGTTACGCCGCTCACATGGGGTTTGCGTGAGGTTCTTCAGTTCGCGGAGGTTCTCCTTAACCGGGACGACATCGATGCGAAAGCCGATGCACTGATCGACTTCATCGTTCAGAACGTCGTCGACAAGGAGTTCACCGATCCACTCCTGAGCAAGACGCACAGAGTTCAGTCGTTCGCCGATCTAGATGCCTGGTTCCGCGACGTCCTTCAGGGGATGGAAAAGAAGGATGGAGAAAGCTGGCGGACGCACCATGTGGCGACGATCCGCAAGGTGCGCAACCGCTTATCGAACATCTCCACGCGTTGTGCCGGCCTCGTTACCGACGCGGGAACCGTCAGCGACCTTCCGTTCGGGAGCTTTGAGGACCGCACGGTGTACGTCGTGGATGTCGCCAACCTCGAGGAAGACGCGCAGGACCTCATCTTCGCTCGAATCGTTTCGACGCTCCGCGAGCACCTGGAGCGAAGGGACCTGGGCGTCAAGCACCTCGTCGTATTCGTCGACGAGCTGAACAAGTACGCGCCGGGGGATGGTGCAGATACTTACGTCAGGAAGATGCTGCTCGACATCGCCGAGCGTGGCCGCTACCTGGGGCTCGTCCTGTTCAGCGCGCAGCAATTCCGCTCGCAGGTGCATCGAAGGGTCGTTGGCAATTCGGGTACATCGCTGTTCGGCAGAATGGACCCCGACGAGCTCTCGACACCGGGCTACGCGGTGCTGAGCCCGGCGACAAGAACCAAGCTCGCAACGCTGGAGAAAGGGCAGTTGATGATTCGCCATCCACATTTCACGCAGCCGATCTTCGTGCGGTTCCCGCGCCCGGCGGTGATGCAGGGACGCGAAGGATCGGAGCGCTACCCGCAGGCGAGCGAGATCTCGCTGGACGCGGCGATTCTGCGTGCGCTCAGGCCACTCGATCCGACGATCACCCTGCCGTGGGTTCAGGACATAACCGCGCTGTACACGCAGGAAGAGGTGATCCGCGCGCGCAACTCGACACTCCTGGCCCGACCCGATAATGTGAAGGCGTACTTCGCCGCGCAGTTCCGGAAGATCATCCCGGCCCAGGCAGCGCCGCGCCCGATGGCCGGGAGCATCAAGTCGCCGCCGGAAAATGATCCCTACGGATTTTAAAGGCATCCGTATGGGTGGACGGCAAACTGAACTGCGAGGGGAGCAAGGTAGAAGGTTTAAGGTGCTAGGTGCGAGGTGCCAGGTAAGACCGCGCCCGGTGCCTCTACCTCGTACCTCGCACCTATTACCTTGGACCTCTCACCTTGTTCTTCTCGCAGTTGTTTTTTTCGCCCAAGCCGCGGTATCTCAGCCAGTCCTGCTCCAGATCCGCCCCCACATCGGCGACACCCTTAGGATGCATCTATCCCAGACTGTGGAAATGACCGGCACCACCCAGCGCGGAGGACGCGAGTCCACGCCCAGCTCGATGACCACTTCGATAGAGGTGTTCACGCATACCATCGCGCAGCAGTGGACATCCGGCGGCACTCTGATGCAGTCGATCACCGATTCTGTCGCGATGACTCCCGCCTCTCCGGGCTCCCTCGCCGATCTCAAGCGGAGGACGATGCAGGCAAAGCGTGTGATGGTCCGTGTCTCACCAGATGGAGCCATGGAGATCGTCGATGACGACGACTCCAACAGCGAGCTGCGGCACACCTTCGGAGAAATGCCGGCGATGCTGGCGCGAGAGCCAGTCGCCGTGGGCGAAAAATGGACGCGCGAAATGCAGATTCCACTGAGCGGCGATCCGGGCGCGATCGGTTCGGTTCGAGCAACATTCCGGCTCGATTCCCTGGGCCGGAACGGCGACATCGCCTACATCTCCATGCACGGCACCATGTCCCGCATGAACATCCCCGGCACCCCGCCTCCGGGCGCCGGCTACACGACCTCGGGCACTCTCGCTGGCACAATTCAGATCGACCGCAGATTAGGCTGGATAACTGACTCGAAGAGCAGCATCATCGTACGGTCCACGATCGCCGCGAACCCGGCCCGAAAGGGAGCGCCACAGGGCGCGCCGATGCAGGTGCGGACGAAGATCACGCAGTGGATACGGGCGATGCGCACTCGATGAGACTCGTTCACCTCGCGGACATACACCTCGGCTTCAGACAATATCAGCGGCAGACACCCACGGGGATCAACCAGCGTGAGGCGGATGTCGCGGTTTCTCTGCGCCGCGCGATCGATAAGGTGATCGAGCTGAAGCCGGAGCTCGTCCTCGTTGCGGGAGATGTATTTCACGCCGTCCGACCCAGCAATCCGGCCATTCTGCACGCCTTCAACCAGTTCTCGCGACTGATGCAGGCGCTGCCCGACGCGAGCGTGGTGATGATCGCCGGCAATCACGACACCCCGCGCACGGCTGAGACCGGATGCATCCTCCGCTTGTTCGCGCAGATCGGAATCACTGTCGTCGAAGGCGAGATGAGGCGGATCACGATTCCCGAGCACGACCTTTCGATTCTCGCCGTGCCCGATATGGGAAAGCCGCCGTTTGACCCCGATCCAAGCGCGAAATACAACATCCTCCTGCTGCACGGGGAGATCCAGGGCGTGCTGCCCAGAAATGCGCGCGAGCTCGATCGGCGCCCTATGGCGATCACGGAGCGGGAGCTTGGCGCGGAGCGTTGGGACTACGCCGCGCTCGGGCACTATCATGTGTACAGGCGGATAGCACCCAACGCTTACTACTCGGGATCGCTCGACTATACGAGCACCAATTCGTGGGGCGAGCGGGCCGAGGAAGAAGCCACGAAAAACGGCGGCAAGGGAATCATCGAACGCGATCTCGCGACGGGGGCTCATACGTTTCACCCGATTCCACCGCTTCGGCAGTGGGTCGATCTGCCCTCGATCTCCGGGGCCGGGATGTCACCCGCTTCGCTTGACGAAGCGATTCGCCAGGCGGTGGACAACCTCGAGGGCGGCATCGACGACAAGGTCGCGCGGTTGCTCGTGCGTGATGTTCCCCGACACATCGTGCGAGAGCTGGATCACAAGTCAATCCGCGAATACAAGAGGAGGGCGCTCCAGTTTCATCTGGATACGCGCCCTGAGATCGTGCGGCCGGAACAGGGTCAGGCCGCGCCGGGCCGCCGCGCGTCGCTGGCTGATACCGTGCGGGACAAGCTTCGCTCTCGCGTGCTCACGGAGAATATAGATCGCGAGGCCCTCGTCGAGCTCGGCTTGCACTATCTCCGCGAAGCCGATCTCGTCGCCGGGCCGTCCGAAGAGGACGCGATCGCGTGAGACTCCATAGCCTCAAGCTCACGAACTTCCGCCAGCACGTTCGGACGGAGCTCGAGTTCGACACTGGTCTCACGGGAATCATTGGTCCGAATGGCGCCGGTAAGACGACGATCCTCGAAGCAATTGCGTGGGCGCTCTACGGAAATCCGGCGATACGCGGTAACCGGGAATCGATCCGGTTCACGGGCGCCGGACCGCGGGCTCAGGTCCAGGTCGAGCTCGACTTCGAGCTCGGCGCGCACCGCTATCGCATTGTTCGCGGACTGACGAACGCCGAGGTCTACCTGGACGGCGCCGAGGTGCCGATCGCGAACACGATCTCCAACGTCACAGAGCTGATGCAGCGCCGGCTCGGAATGTCGATGTCGGAATTCTTTCACACTTACTTCACGGGCCAGAAAGAGCTGAGCGTAATGGGGGCGATGACTCCTGCCCGGCGTGGACAGTTCCTGTCGCGCGTGCTCGGCTACGAGAAGCTGCGAATCGCGCAGGACCTCACGCGCGACAGGCGCAACCGCGTCCGCGCTGCAATCGATGGCATGCAGCGCGGGATGCGGGATCCCGAGGTGGTTCTTCGCTCACTCGCGGAAGCGGCGTCGCGAAAGGAAGAAGCAGAAGCGCGCGCGCATCAGGCGGCGCATCGTGGAGCGGTTCGCGCCCGTGAAATGATGTCGATCGAGCCGCGCTGGGAAATGGTGCAGCGCCAGCGCGAGCAATCAGCGCAGCTGCTCACGCAGATCACGGTGCTGGAGGAAAAGGAGGCCGCACTCCAGCGAGACGCCGAGCGTATTACACGGGAGCTCGATGGTGTGAAGGCGGCACGGTCTCAACTCGACACCCTGCGCGATGCTATCGAGCCGCTCTTCGCGCTCAACGTCGAGCTCCAGGCGCTCAATACTCTTTACCGCGAGGAAGGGCGGCGGAAGACACTGCTCGAAGCCGAGGCCGCGCTGCGCGAGGAGATCGCGCGGCTGGAGGAGCGTCACGCCAGGATCGAGCGCGCGCCGGGCCTCGAAGAGGAGGCGACTCTCGAGCTGGAGAAGAAACGTTCCGAGCTCGAGGACACTCAGGGTCTTCTTGAAGCGCGTCGGACCGAATGGGTGCGTGACAGGCAGGAAGCCCAGACCAAGCGCGAGGCACTCAGGCACCAGTATTCGGAGCTCAAGCACCAGCGCGACCGAGTCGTCGCGCTCGGCGAAGACGGCGAGTGCCCGACGTGCAGCCGACCGCTGGGTGGAAGTCTCCACACCGTGGTCGAGCATCTCGACGAGCTGATCGAGACCGTGAATGTCGACGGGAGCTACTACAAGGCGCGCGTCGAGCAGCTGGAGCAGATGCCGGAGGACGTCCATCAGCTCGACGAGAAGCGGCGCGCCCTCATGCAAGAGGTGGGGACCCTCGAGCGCAGGCTGGCCAAAGTGCAGCTCGCGGTCCAGGAGCTGGGGACAATCGTGCGCGACATCGCGCTCAAGCAGCTGCGCGAGGTGCAATTGAAACGCGACATCTCGCGGATTCCGCCGGGATATGATCCCGCCCGGCACACCGAAGTGGTCGCGGAAGTGGATCGGCTGACGCCCGTCGAGGCGGAAGCCGGACGGTTTCAAGCGATGTTGGAGCGCGAGCCGCAGCTCAAGCTCGAGCAGACACGCATCGCGCAGGACGTCATGCGCGTGCAGTCAACGCTCGGCACTCTACGCACGCGACGCACTCAGATCTCTTTCACGGAAAAGGATTTCAACGACCTGAAGGCGGAATACGATCGCGTGCGGCTGGAACTCCAGGAATCCAAGGTTGCCGCCGCGCGGGCGCAGGAGCAGGTGTCGGGCGCAACCGCCGCGCTGGCGGCGGCGCAGGAACAGGCGGAGGAGCTGAAGAAAAAAGTCGCCGAGCTCGAAGTGCTCCAGACCGATCGCCGGATGCACGACGAGCTGGACCGCGCCTTCTCGGATCTGCGCACCGATCTCAACTTCCAGTTGCGACCCGAGCTATCGGAGCTGGCCAGCGCGTTCCTGAGCGAGCTCACCGACGCGCGCTACACCGAAATGGAGCTGGACGACCAGTACAACATCGTTATCCTGGAGGATGGAATTCCGAAGCCCGTCCTTTCCGGTGGAGAAGAAGATCTTGCAAACCTCGTGCTTCGCCTGGCGATCTCACAGATGATTGCCGAGAGAGCCGGCCAGAGCTTTTCTCTGCTCATTCTCGACGAAGTCTTTGGCTCGCTTGACGAGGCGAGGCGCCTCAATGTCGTCGAGCTGCTGCGCGGGCTTCATGACCGGTTCGAGCAGGTGATCCTGATCACGCACATCGAACCAGTGCGCGAAGGGCTGGATCGCGTTATAAATGTCGGCTATGACGCCGACCGTGGGTGCTCTGTCGTGACCGAGAGCGAAGGAGACGCCATCGGCATCAGCGATGATCTGGAGCCGATCGCGGGCGAACGGCCTCCGAGAGTCCGTCCGGACATCGCCGAAGAAACGGTCGAAAGCACGGCTGGAGCCGGCGCATAATGGCGTTCGCGCGCAACTGGAGGCACGCATGGGTGGCCGAGACGCCCGAGCGCGTCAGCGTGCGGGAAATTCCGTCGCTCAACGCGGTGTTCAGCGAGGCCTTCACCGAGCGTTACCGTAAGGATGGGATGGTCGGCGTCCGGGTGCCGCACCTGAATCCGGCGGTGTGGAAGTTCGCGATCACGGATGCTGAAGATGGCGCGATGATCTGGCGCAACGCGCGCGACGGAATCGCGGCGTTCAACATGATCCATCGCTCGGGTGTCGAGGGATGGATGGGGCCGTTGGCCGTCCACCCCGACTATCAGGGCCAGGGAATCGGCAAAATGATCGTCACGACCGGAGTGGAGTGGCTGAAAAAGAAAGGCGCGAAAGTGATCGGGCTCGAGACGATGCCGCGCACGATGGACAACGTCGGCTTCTACTCCGCGCTCGGTTTCACGCCGGGTCATCTCACTATCACCGTGACACTGGAGGCGGCCAGAGCCGGAATCCAGGCAACGATGATGTCGTCGCTGAATCCGCACGAGCGGGAGCTGGCGCTCAGGCAGTGCCGCTCTCTGCTCGAGCAGCTTGCCCCGGGATACGACTACACGCGAGAGATTGTTCTCACCGCGCAGCACCAGCTCGGCGACACGCTGTTCGTGCGGAAGGGGAACGACATTGTGTCGTTTGCGGTTTGTCATTCGGTGCCGCTGGTAGAGGGACGCGTGACGGAAGAAATGCGCGTGCTCAAGATGGTCGCGAAGACCGAAGCCGATTTCGATCAGCTCGTGACGCAGCTCTGCGCGCACGCCCGTGCTAAGTCGGCGCGCCGGGTGGCGATCAGGATCCAGGGTCAATACGGCGACATCTATCGGCGCCTGGTGGTGCGTGGCGCCAGAGTCAGGTGGACCGATCTGAGGATGTCGCTGCACGAATACGCCGAGTCGCGGCCGGCGGATGGCGGGATCGTCCTGTCGAATTGGGAGATCTAAGACAGGAAGCCCCAATGGCAACTCAGGCCGACGTCCGTCGCATTGCTTTGTCGTTGCCCACGGCCGAAGAGGCGAGAGATCGGTTCGCCTTTTCGGTCCCAAGTAAGGGGAAGCTCAAGGGATTCGTGTGGGTATGGATGGAACGGGTCGTGCCAAAAAAACCGCGCGTGCCAAACCCCGGAGTGATCGCGGTGCGCGTTGCCAATGAGGGCCAGAAGAGCGCGCTTTTGTCCGCCGACGGAGAGAAGTTTTTTACCGAACCGCATTACGATGGATTCCCAGCCGTGCTTGTGCGACTGGACGCCGTGAGCGTCGCAGACCTCAAGGTGCTCATCGCGGAGGCGTGGCGGTGTCAAGCTCCCGCGGAACTAGCGCAACGCACGAAGCGGAGCCGCTGAGGTCGACCATCATTCGTCTCCCCGGATCGCACGTACGCACGTTATGCCTGGCCGCGGCGCTCTGCCTCGCAGCTTGTGACGGGGATACGAATGACAGCAGCGCCAACCAGCCACCGGCGCTCCCGCCCGGCATGCAACCCCCGCCGCGGACCAATGCCGATGCACGGCCGCCGGCAGTCCCCTTTGACACCAGCACGCCTCGCGTTTCCCCTCACGTCATCCGAAGTTGGCCGCACGACACCGCGGCGTACACGCAAGGGCTGGCGATCTATCGCGGGCATTTGCTCGAAAGCACGGGACGCCTCGCGCAATCGGACGTGCGTGAAGTGGACATAACGACAGGAGCAGCGCGTCGCAGAGCGGCATTGCCGGCGACAGAATTCGGCGAAGGGATCGCCGTGATGGGCAACCGCCTTTACCAACTTACGTGGCAGGGCGGTCGTGGACACGTGTACGGCGCGAATACACTCATCCCGATCGACAGCTTCTCATACGTCGGCGAGGGGTGGGGACTCGCTACGGACGGCCGAACGCTATACATGAGCGACGGCACGAGTCGAATCCGCGTTCTGGATCCATACGGATTCCACGTGCTGCGAACAATACAGGTGCGCGAGGCAGACAGCACCGTCTGGATGCTCAATGAGTTGGAGTGGGTGCGGGGTGAGCTGTGGGCGAACGTATACCAGACAGATTTCATTGCCCGCATCGACCCTGTAACCGGTCGTGTTGTCGGCTGGATTGATGTCGGGAATTTGCTGACGGCAGTGCAACGCCAGGACGTAGCCAAACGCGGCGGCGTTGCAAACGGCATTGCATTCGATTCGATCGGGAATCGCATATTCCTGACGGGGAAGCTCTGGCCGCGACTGTTCGAGGTCGACGTGGCCGGTATTCACGGATCGGGACCCCGTCCCCGCCTTCGGTCAGGACCGGCTCCCTAATCCTTGGTGGGCTTGGAGCGGCCCGACAAGAAATAATTGTTGACTTATCAATGCGTTTAAGCCTATATAGGGCATGACCTATGGAACGGTAATGGTGGCGCTCGCCGATCCGACGCGGCGCGCGCTGTTCGAGCGTTTGCGCAGCCGCCCCCACACGGTCGGCGAGCTGGCCCGGATCGCGAAGATCCGGCAGCCCAGCGTCTCCCAGCACCTTCGCGTGTTGCGCGGAGCGCGGCTCGTGCGCGACCGCAGAGAAGGGACCCGACGCTACTACAGTGCCTCGCAGGAAGGTCTCGCCGAGCTGCGACGATACGTCGAGAAAATGTGGGACGACGTGCTGGCAGCCTACGCCGCCGGCGATCCACATCCACCAACAAAGTCGACCGTAACGAAACCAAGAAAGCGAGGAGCCGGGTGATGTCCACGAAGAAAAAGCCATCGGTCGCGCCAATACATAGATCAGTCACCGTGTCCTGGCCGCCGGAAGAGGCGTACCGCCGTTTCACCCAGGATTTCGGAAAGTGGTGGCCTTCCTACAGCTACTCCGTCGGCGGAAGCAGGGTCACGCGCGTGGTGTTCGAGCCTCGTGCGGGCGGACTGATCTATGAGGAGCACAAGGACGGCACGCGCATGCGATGGGGCAATGTCATCGCGCTCGACCCGCCGCGCCGAGTGGTGTTCACCTTTCATCCAAGCCGCGCCGAGTCGGATGCTCAGCAAGTTGAAATCACTTTTTCGCCCGATGGAGCTGGCACCCGGGTGGATCTGATCTCAACGGGCTGGGAGAAGATGAGCGACGAGGCTCAGCGCACGCGTGGCGGATACCAATTGGGCTGGGGCTTGGTACTCGACAGGTTCGCGCGTCGCTTCAGCCCTGCTCTTCTGTTTTTTGGCGCCATGTCGGCGGGAATCACTCTCATAGGGCAGCGCGGAAAGTTCGTTAGAACCAGTCTGGGGAAAATGGAGGATCGGCCTTCCGATCCGTAGTCAGATGCGCGCCAATTCGGTCGCGCCCGCGCGTTGCATCTCTTGCCATAGGATTCATCGGCGCCCGGAGTGGAATCGGCCTCGCTTGACGGTTGGATGTCCGCATCCTACGTTCGATTCGCCACACTTCGGCTACAGGACCATCCACCTCCCGTTCTCCTGACATGCGAAGACGCGAAGTCGTTCAGTTCCTCGGCGCCGCTCTCGCGCTGCCCTTCATCCCTCGCGGCACCGAAGCCGCCATAAAGTTCGGAGAGTCCCTCCATCTCGGGCTGGGCGACGTTCCGTTCAGAACTCTGAACCGCGAGCAACAGGCTCTCGTCACGAACATCGCCGAGATGATAATCCCCGAGACCGACACTCCGGGCGCGACGAGCGTGAGAGTGCCGGAATTCATCGATCTCATCCTGACCGACTGGGCGGACGATGAAGAGCGCGCCACATTCCTCGCCGGCCTGCGCGACATCGATGCGCGCGCGGCAACCATGGGCGCGCAACGGTTTGTAGATCTCACACCAGCAAAGAAAACCGAGCTGCTGACGGCTCTCGACGCCGCGAACAGTGACAAGGCCGGTGCCGGACTCGCGTTCGCGCGACTCAAAGCCCTGACCGTCTACGGCTACTTCACCTCGAGGCGCGTGGAGCAGGAAGTTCTCCACACGCAGATCTTCTTCATGGGTTATCAGGGTAACGTACCATTCGCCCCCGCGGTCTGACATGGACGACATGACCTACGACGCGATCGTCGTCGGCTCCGGGATCTCCGGCGGCTGGGCGGCGAAGGAGCTCACGGAGCACGGGCTGCGCACGATCGTCCTCGAGGCGGGCCGGCCCATCGACCCCGCTGTCGACTACGTGCAGAACGTCCGCCCCTACGATCTGCGCTATCGTGGCATGGGCGATCGCAAGCGGAAGGACCGCTATCAACCGATCCAGCGAAACACGGGCGCGTGCGACGAGTGGTCGTCGAAATTCTTCGTCAACGATCTCGAGAATCCGTATTCGTTTCCCGATGGCAAACCGTTCTACTGGATACGCGGCCGGCAGGTCGGCGGACGCTCCATCATGTGGGGACGCTGCGTTTACCGGTGGAGCGATCTGGATTTCGAGGCGAACGCCAAAGAAGGATTCGGGGTCGATTGGCCGCTGAGATACAAGGACCTCGCGCCGTGGTGGAGCCACGTCGAGAAGTTCGTCGGCGTGCAGGGACGCAAGGAAAATCTGGCGACACTGCCCGACGGCGAGTTCCAGCCTCCATGGGAGCTGAACGCGGCCGAGCAGAAGTCGCGCGACATCCTGCTGGCGAAGTTCGGCGGCGAGCGGCTGATCACGAATGCCCGACTCGCAGTGCTCACCCAGAATCACGACGGACGAGCGGCGTGCCACCTATGCGGACATTGCCCGCGCGGTTGCATGACGTTCTCGTACTTCAGCAGCATCAACTCGACGCTTCCGGCGGCCCGCAAAACCGGACGACTGACGCTGCGGCCGTTCAGTGTCGTCCACAGCGTTATCTATGATCCCGCGAAGAAGCGCGCGACCGGCGTTCGGTTTATAGATGCGAACACCAAGCAGGTGATCGACGTCAAGGCGAAGGTCGTTTTTCTCTGCGCGTCAGCCATGGAATCAACGCGCATCCTTCTCAACTCTGCCACCGCCGAATTTCCGACCGGCCTTGGGAATTCGAGCGGAGAGCTCGGTCACAACCTGATGGATCACATCATGGACGGCGGCGCGACCGGAACCCTCCCCTTCGCACTGGACCGACGGGAGATCGGAAACCGACCGGATGCGATCTACGTTCCGCGGTTTCGCAACATCAAGACGAAGCATCCGAACTTTCTCCGCGGGTACGGCTTCGAGGGGCGCGCCGAGCGGGCGGGGTGGGACCGTGGAGCGGGCACGCCGGGATTCGGCGCGACGTTCAAGAAATCGCTCATCAAGGATCTCGGCCCATGGGAGATGAGCTTCGGCGGGTTCGGCGAGATGCTGCCGAGACATGAGAACTACGTATCGCTCGATCCCCACCTTGTGGATTCGTGGGGAATTCCGGCGCTGCGCGTCAACTGCGTCTACAGCGACAACGAGAAGAAGATGCAGGAGGATATGGTCGTCTCAGCAACCGAGATGCTGGAGGCCCTGGGAGCGACCAACATCAGGACGTTCAAGGAGGACAACCCGCCCGGCCTGGTGATTCATGAGAGCGGCACAGCGCGCATGGGCCGCGATCCGAAGACGTCGGTGCTCAATTCGCACAATCAAATGTGGGATGTTCCCAACGTGTTTGTGACCGACGGTGCGTGCATGCCGTCGACAGCGAATCAGAATCCGAGCATCACCTACATGGCGCTGACGGCAAGAGCGGCAGACTATGCGCGCCAGCTGCTCAATCGGAGAGAGCTGTAGCCAGCCGACGGCTGACCGGCGCGATGCGGGGTCCGGAACCATCGGTAAGCGATTGAACACTCACTGCATTGGCTTTGCCGGCACTGGCGCCGTCATGATCGTCATTGCCCTCGCCTGTGGCCGGGAGCCGCGCGCCGACGAAATCTCGGCTGAGGCGCGAGCGTTGACCGTCATTGCGCCCGACGGCACACCGAGGATGTTCGTGGCGGACCAGGATTCCTCCGGCACGCGAATGTGCTTCGCGGCGGCTGACTCGACCCTTCCCATTGGGGCGCCCGTCACGGTCGTCCACGCCATCTTCCCGCAGTATTCCACCGTAGGGCGGCTTGGCGCGAGGACCAGGAGTCCGTGCTTTCCGCCGCCACGCGCGTCGCGTGACAGTATGGAGTACTCGGTCGAGGCCCCTGCCGACACGATCGGCCGGAGAGGCGTGCCGATCGTAATCCTCGGGAAAGTCGCGCGGGTTCAGATGCGAGGGGACACAGTGATGCTGGCGGTCGAGCCTGGGAAACCGTCCTGGCGATTTCGAACCTGCGCGAGCGCCGAGGGCGTTCATGCCACGGCGTGGTCGGGCGTTCCTCCCTCGGCGCCTCGTCGCTGGCATGCGTACTACTACCTCGGCTACGATGTCGAGCAGGATTGCACGCCTTCCGATTACGCGCCCGACAGCGCCATGGCGAACCCCCGGGCAACGAAAGAATGACCGCGGCCGATAAACGCCGCTGGACCCTGGTCGCGACGATTCTAGCGTCGGCGATGACCTTCATTGATGGGACCGTGGTGAATGTTGCGCTGCCGGCGCTTCAGGCCGACCTGCACGCGACCATCACCGACGTTCAGTGGGTCGTGGAAGCATATGCGCTCTTCCTCGGCGCACTGATTCTGGTCGGCGGATCGATGGGCGACCAGCTCGGCCGCAAGCGGGTCTTTCTATTCGGTACGGTCTTTTTCACGGCCTCCTCCGTCCTGTGTGGTGTCGCGATATCTCCCCGCGTTCTCATAGCAGGGCGCGCACTGCAGGGGATTGGAGCTGCCTTTTTGGTCGCTGGCGAGCGGCGTTCTTCATCAACTTGCCGTTGGCAGCGGTTGTTGTCGTGCTGTCGCTCCGGTTCATGGACGAAAGCAAGGATCCGTCGCGAACGAGCACCATCGATTGGGCGGGCGCGCTGCTGGCAATTCTGGGATTGGGTGGGATCGTGTTCGGACTGCTCGAGTGGCCGCCGCTCGGTCCGAGCGATCCACTTGTGATCGGCTCTCTCGCGCTCGGTATGGTCTGCCTGGCCCTGCTTGTCGTCGTCGAGCGTCACGCCCGCAATCCGATGTTGCCGCTGCACCTGTTCCGCTCGCGGACGTTTACTCTCGCGAACGCGCTCACTCTGTTGTTGTATGGCGCACTGGGCGTCGTGTTGTTCCTGTTGCCTCTCAATCTCATTCAGGTTCAGCACTTTACCGCCACGCGAGCCGGCGCGGCTCTTGTGCCTTTCGCAATCATCATGTTCGGGCTGTCGCGCTGGGCGGGCGGACTGGTGAATCGGGTCGGTGCGAGACTCCCCTTGACCGTCGGGCCCGCTATCGCTGCGTTCGGTATCGCGTTATTTGCGCGCATGGGGATCGGCGATTCCTATTGGACGAGCATTTTTCCCGCGGTGTGTCTATTGGGATTTGGAATGACGATCACCGTTGCGCCACTGACGGCGACGGTGATGGCGGCGGTCGACTCGTCTCATTCGGGTGTCGCATCCGGCATCAATAACGCGGTGGCGCGCGTCGCGGGACTGCTCGCGATCGCCGTGTTTGGCGTATTACTCGTAAGAGCGTTCGACGCGGAGATGCAATCGCGGCTCGATCGCCTATCTCTGGCACCTGCCGCGAGGGTGCAGATCGAGGAGCAACTGCCGAAGATGGCCGGCGCGGAGCTGAAGTCGGTGGCGCTGGATCCCGGGCAACGCGCAGTCGTTCAGCGATCGATCGACGAAGCATTCGTTTCAGGCTTCCGGATGATTGTTTTCGGCTCGGCGATCCTCGCGCTGGCAGCGGCTGGCTTTGGGGCGGCAATTCGTGATCGGAGAGACGCGACTGATTCGTCCCCGACACAATCCTAATCCTTTGCTCCGGGGAGGGAGTCCCTCAACACTTCCAGCGTTGCGCGAGGAAGCGCGAGGAGCTCAGGTGGGGGGTCGAAGAGACCGTCAAGAAGCTGCTTGCGGGCTTTGGCGCCGGCCACGGTAAGTACGACGAGCTTCACTCGCCGGTCCCCAGGCTTCGCACGGCGCTCCGCCAGGCCGCGCTTTTCCAGGCGGTCGACGATCCACGTCGCGTTCGAAGCGTCACAGCCCCATTCCTCGGCCAGGGACCGCATCGTCCGCCCGGCTGAGACATCCAGCTCGGTGAGGGCGCGCACGTCGTTCGGCGTCAACCCGAGGCGGGCGAGCACCCTGTCCCGTTGCGAGCGGGTCTTCATGAAAAAACTGAACAAGCGCTTCCACGCCTCAGCGGCGACGACGGATTTGTCTCTCGACATCCAACGAAATAAAGGGGGAATGTCGGTTTCGTTCAACTGCGCCGACGGTTGCATAAATTCAATAGTTGAAGTCATTAAAGGATAGTATTACTATTTCGATGTCTGCAACGGAGAGAGCGGGGCTTATGGACGGTGTTCTGGAGCTCGGATTCGGCCAGTCGATCGGCGGGGAGTGAGCATATGGGAGGTCTCACCGGGAAAGTGGCTTTGGTCACCGGAAGCTCTCGTGGCATCGGTGCCGCAATCGCCAAGAGTTTTGCGCGCGAGGGGGCGAGCGTAGCGGTGCACGGCAGGGACACGATGGCTCTTTCCGTTGTCGTAGGTGAGATCGAAAAGCATGGCGGCAAGGCGATCTCTGTCACCGCCGACGTTACGAGATTCGCGGAAATCGAGATTATGCGCGGTCAGGTCGAGAAGGAGCTGGGACCAATCGATATCCTGGTCGCAAACGCGGGCGGGAGCTTTACACCTCCAGGACCACTCGAGGGGATCACCGAAGAGGGATGGCAAGCGTCGATCGACGGAAATCTCACGGCCACATTTCTCACGATCAAGAGCATTCTGCCTGGCATGAAAGAGCGAAAGGCTGGCAATATCATCACGATCTCATCAGCCGCGGCGCGGCGCCCCTATCCCCAATCTCCCATTCCGTATGCCGCAGCAAAGGCCGGCATCCAGATCCTCACGCAGGTCCTGGCGGCTCAAACCGGCTCGTACGGAGTCCGTGTAAATTGCATCGCGCCGGAAACGATTCTTACCGAGCGAAATGACGCGCGTATACCAGATGCGCAGAAGAAGTCCCTGCTCGATATGCATCCCATAAAGCGTCTCGGCAAACCGGAGGACGTCGCGAGCGCCGCTCTCTTTCTGGCGTCGGAGGACGCCGGGTGGATTAGCGGAGTCATCCTCGATGTGGCGGGTGGCTCGGTGATGGTGTGAGACGGTGGCAGTCTCGGTGATTCGTAACTCTCTAGTGAGAGGAAACAATGCACGCTGAATTTCTCGTCCTTCGCCTGATTCACATTCTGAGCGGCATCTTTTGGATCGGCAGTGGCCTCTATACGTTTTTTTTCCTCAGCCCTGCGCTCGCGAGCACGCCAGCGGTGATGGGCCAGGTGATGGCTGCCCTTCAGCGGCGGCGAGTCTTTACGGTGCAGCAGATCGCAGCCGGACTCGTACTCCTGTCGGGCCTGCGTCTCCTCATGATCGATTCCGGTGGGTTTTCCGGAAGCTATTTCGCGACTGGAACCGGTCGAACGTTCGCGATCAGCGGTGTCTTTGCTGTAATTGCTGCCGTGTTCAATTTTGGGGTGGCGCGGCCAACAATGTTGCGGGCCGGCGCGATTGCCGCCTCATTCGCTGCATCGGCCGACGCAGGTGAGAAAGCGAGACTCACACAGGAGCTCGATCGGCTGCGGAAGCGCGGTACGATCGCGGCGACACTGGCGGTGAGTTTCGGGATCCTTGCTGCGTCCGGGATGGCTGTAGCGCGGTACGTCTAGTCGGTCACGAAAAACAAAACGCGGCGCTCTCGTGATGGTGTGGAGTGCCGCATTCGTCGATCGCCCGGATTCAGGCCCGCTCGAATAACGACCGCAGCGCGTTTCTTACAGTGATTCGCCGCAGGTACTGGAGCTCGTCCGCCGCGAAAGGTATCGGAACGACCTTGAAGTATTCCGTGAGCGCATTGTTCGCTACGGTGTTGTCGAGGGCGAGCAGATCGAGCAAGCTCAACGTCACCGGTGGATTGGGCAGGAACCGCTGAGCGATCGCCACAATCGGCCGTAGCGCCTTCACCGGAACAGGTATGATCTTCCGATGGATGCCCATCGCGATGAGGATCCGCTCGGTCATCTGGTAAAGGGTCAGCGGCACCGCGCCGCCGAGGTCGTAGGACTGATGAACAGTCTCCTTCTTTTCCAGAGATAGACGCACCACCCGCGCGACGTCGTCCGCCGCGATCGGCTGAAAGCGCGCGTTGCCTCCGCCAGGCAGCGGGAAGATTTTGGGCGTTAGCCTGATCAGCCGTCCGAGGACGTTCACGAATTGATCTTCGGGTCCGAAGATGACCGACGGCCGCAGCACGGTCCATCTGAGCCCGCTCGTCTTTATGGAGTCCTGCGCTACGCCCTTGCTGCGGAGAAACGGATATCGGGAGCCGCTATCGGCGCCGTTCTGTGACATGAAAATGACTCGATGGACGTTCTCCGCTCTCGCCGCCGAGATGAGCCGTTCGGTCGCGGCGGTATTCGACTCGCGGTAGCTCTCACCTTTTTTCTCGATCGCTATCGCGGCGAGATGCACCACCGCGCCGCAACCGCTGAGGGAGCTGCGCAGGGTTGTGGCGTCGCGCACATCGCCGACGCGGAACTCGACCGGCAGCTGTCCCAGCGCCATCGCCGCCTTCGCTGGATCCCTGATCAGTGCCCGCACCTGCCACCCGTTTTTTGATAGCTCTCGACAGGTATGGATGCCAACCATTCCGGCCGCTCCGGTTACGAGGACGGGTCTTTTCTTGTCCGCTGACAACGGCAGCGGCTGTTCGGCGACGGCGGTCGCGGGTCCTTCGCTCTCGTAGGAGTATGACCCGCGGTCAGCCATCAACTCTTTGGGCCGCGGTCCACGCCGCGCGTGCCGCGCACGACGATTCGATAGATGAGCAGGAACATCCCTGCTGTAAGGAGGATGTGGATCCAGCCCGGAGCGGTCGTTGTGAATGTAACGAACGCCCAGATTGCAAGCATCACCATCGCTGCGATTATGCCTAAGTCCATGGGAAGATTTCGTTGACCTTGAATGTGACGACCGATAACTTCAGACAGTCATTTGTGCAGCCGCTGCAGAACAGAAAAACGGCATCATCGTTGGGGCGGAGAACTCACTTTTTGAGCCAACAAGTCCTTCGAGTGGGCACAATAAACTTCGCTGACGTCATGCCCCAGTGCGGGGAAGACGGTAGGCGGGGTGAGGGCCTCAAAAATTCGACCGGGCTTCAAAAAACCTCTCCGTCCCATTTTCTCTGAAGCTCCGCCAATCAACCGGCGGAGCTTCTTCTTGTCATCACTCTGATCGGCCGCGGAACTTCTTTTGTTATAAGAGCACTCTGATTCGCGGAGGAGCTTTATTTTGTAGCACCGCAGCTCCACCTTCGGCGAAGCTCCGTAACCGCCATTACCGGCGGCCAGGCCTCGTCTTCGATATCTTACCCTAAACATGTCGCGCGTAACAGTCACCCGCCGGGTGCGGTTCAATGCCGCCCACCGCGTCCATAATCCGCAGCTCTCCGACGCGGAGAACTCGAGGCTGTTCGGAAAATGCAACAATCCGAACTGGCACGGTCACAACTACACGCTCGACGTCTCAGTCGAGGGTGAGATCGACCCCAAAACGGGGTACGTCTGCGACCTTTCCCAGCTCAAGAAAATCGTCGAACGCGAGATCGTCGATATCGTTGATCACAAGAATTTCAATCTCGACGTGCCCTTCATGAAGGGCATTATTCCAACATCCGAGAACATCGTCCTCGCGTTCTGGAACATACTCAATCCCCAGGTCAAGCCCGGCAAGCTCGCCAGGCTGGTGCTGTGGGAGACTGAAAACAACTATGTCGAATACACAGGTAAATAAGGAGTTCGAGGAGCTGATACGTCGCGAGCTGGAGATGCTCGGCGAAAATCCGGATCGGGAAGGCCTGCTCAAGACGCCACAACGCGTCGCCAACTCCATGACGTTTCTCACCGAGGGCTACAGCTCGAGCGCCGAAAAGGTAGTCGGGAAGGGCATCTTCAAGGAAGAGCACGACAACATGATCATGGTGCGCGACATCGAGCTCTACTCGTTGTGCGAGCACCACATGCTGCCATTTTTCGGCAAGGCGCACGTGGCCTACATCCCGAACGGAAAGATCGTCGGGCTCTCGAAGATCCCGCGCATTGTAGACGTCTATGCGAGACGGCTTCAGGTGCAGGAACGGCTGACGGAGCAGATCGCCGATGGTCTCTGCCGGGTCGTGAACCCAAGTGGGGTCGGCGTCGTGATCGAGGCCTTTCATCTCTGCATGATGATGCGTGGCGTGCAGAAGCAGAACTCGAAGACGATCACTTCGGCGCTCAGAGGTGCGTTCCGCGAAGATCCCAAGACGCGCGACGAGTTCCTCCGCCTCGCCCATAACGGCCACGACTAAAGCGTGTCCTCGCTCGGCGGGAAGACCGCTGTCGTAACCGGCGCTTCCAGAGGAATTGGCGCCGCGATCGCTGAGGCGCTCGGCGGCCAGGGCGTGCGGGTGGCTCTGGTAGCGAGGAGTGAAGCGAAGCTCGAGGAGCAGGCGGCGCGAATCAAGGGGTCGATACCTGTCACGTGCGATGTCAGCGATCCCAGAAGTGTCGACCAGGCGACCAGGCGCATCGCCAGCGAGCTGAACGGCGCTCCCGACATTCTGGTGAACAACGCCGGAATATTCAGCGTCGCAGTTGTCGAGGAGACGACCGCCGAGACTTTCATCGAGACGATCAATACGAATCTCGTCGGCCCATTTCTTTTCATCCGCGCGTTTCTCGGTGACATGAAAAAACGGAAAGGCGGACACATCATTACGATCGGCTCGATATCGGACCGAACCATCTACACGGGCAACGCCGCGTACTCTGCGGCCAAATTTGGTCTTCGCGCCATTCACGAGGTATTACGGGCGGAGCTTCGGGGCACTGGCGTCCGCGCATCGCTGATCTCACCAGCGGCAACCGACACGGAGATGTGGAATTCGGTCACAGTGACCGATCCCGTCGCCAATCCCCATTCGAAGCGGCCGATGCTCGACCGGGACGACGTCGTGAGTGCGGTGATGTTCACGCTTACGCAGCCGGAAAGGGTGAATGTCGACGAGCTGCGGCTTTCGCACAGCTGATTGTGGGTTTGTTCTAAAGAAAAATGCAACTGAACGGGTGCCAGATTGTCAGTAGCGTAGCCGCCAGCATTTTAGCACACGACGCCCGGACTTATCTCGGTTGCATTCAGGGTACAGGCAGTTGCTTTTGGATTGATCCCACGAGATAGGTCGGGGCGTAGTGAACTAACAACTGGCATCTGTGCGACTGACATCTGGCACCCGTTTAGTTGCGGTTTTCTAGCCTTCACCCCGATATCGTCTGTGTTCATCGAGTTGCTCGACCAGCTGCGCTGTATAAACCCGCACGAGCCCACCTGGCTCGTTGCGTCGTTCAAGGCCGTCACCAATCGCTTCGTGATGGAAGGCACGCTCGGGTGCCCGCACTGCTTGGCAGAGTATCCGATCAGAAATGGGATCCCGGACTTCAGTGCGGGCCTCGAAGTGCCGCAGCCCAGGAGCGATCGACCGGCCGCGATCCACGATCGGGAAGAGCTCGCCACGCGCGCCGGAGCATTTCTGAACGTCACCGAGCCTGGTGCGACAGTCGTGCTCGGCGGGGCGTGGGCCGATGCCGCGCTGGAGCTGAGCGTGATGACGGAAGCGCGTGTGCTCGCGATCAACCCAAAAGCTGGGGCTGAAGAATCGGAGACCGTCGGGCTTCTGCACGTCGGATCGGAGATTCCGGTCGCTCCCGGTTCGTTGCTCGGAGTTGCGCTCGATGCTTCGTTCCCCGCGGAAACCGTCGCAGCAGCGCTAAAGGCGGTCCGAGCGGGAGGGAGAATCGTCGGACCAGTCGAGATTCCCCCACCGTCCGGGCTGGCGATACTTGCCCAGGACGAGGACTACTGGGTGGCGCAGAAGGAGCCGGAAGTGATCAAGCTATCGCGTGCTGGTCGGTGAATCCCGATCGCTCGGCTTCTTCATAAAGAGAATCGATCAGCGTCTTGTAGTGCTTGTCGATGGCGCGGCGCTTCACCTTCTGAGTCGGCGTCAGCTCGCCCCGCTCGATCGAGAAATCGTGCTCCAGCAATCCGATCTTCTTCGGCATCTCGAAGTGCGCCGCGCCCTCCAGCTCTTCGTTCACTTCCTTTTCCATCTTCGCCTGGATCGTCGGCATCCGCAGCAGCTGCGCGCGGTCAGTCCAGATGATGTTCCGCTTCGCGGCCCATCTCTCGAGCTGATCGAAGTTGGGCACGATGAGCATCGAAGGGAATTTGCGCTTGTCGCCGATCATCACCGCCTGGGCGACGTACTTGTTGGTTTTGACTTTGTTCTCGAGCGGCTGCGGCGCGACCTTCTTGCCGCCGGCCGTGACGATGATGTCTTTCTTCCGGTCGGTGATGGCCAGGAATCCGTCGTGCAGCTCACCAATGTCGCCGGTGTGGAACCAGCCATCCGGATCGATCGCTTCGCGCGTGGCGTCGGGCTTGTTGTAATAGCCCTTCATGACGTACGGCCCGCGAGTAAGGATCTCGCCATCGTCCGCGATTTTCACTTCGACGCCGTCGACCACTTTGCCGACGGTGCCGATGCGGAAGTTCTGGGGCGTGTTGACCGTAATCACCGGCGAGGTCTCGGTGAGTCCGTAGCCTTCCAGGATCGTCAGGCCTGCCGCAAAGAAAAACTTGTTGATGTCCGGCGACAGCGGAGCGCCCCCGGAGACGAAATAGCGAAGGCGGCCACCGGTTCGCGCCTTGAGCTTCGAGAAGACGAGCTTTTGCGCGATCGCGTACTGTTGCGCCAGCAGTCCGCCCGGCTCCGTTCCCGCCAACTTCTCATTGGCCCAGCGATCCGCGACGCCGCGCGCCCAGAAAAAAATCCGCTTCTTCAGAAATCCGCCAGTAAGCGCCGACTCCAGAACACGTGCAAACATCTTCTCGTAGAGTCGGGGCACCGAGAGGACGAGAGTCGGCCGCACTTCCTGCAAGTTGACCGGCACGGCGTCGATCGATTCCGCGTAGGCGATCGAAGTTCCGGTGGCGAACATCAGGTAGTGCCCACCCATCCGCTCGAAGATGTGGGAGAGGGGGAGGAAGCTGAGCGCCACATCGCGACCCTCGAACGGAATCGCAGTCCGCGATGCCGCGACATTCCCGTAGATGTTGTCATGAGTGAGCATGACGCCTTTGGGCTCGCCTGTCGTGCCGGAGGTGTAGATGATCGTCGCGAGATCGTCGGGCTTGACCGTCAGAGCGTCTTCACGATAGGTCTTGATCGACTCCTGGTTCTCCCCCTGTGCGCCGCGCTTCTCCAGCTCGGCTATCGACATGTTGGTGAGGCCGGGCACGTCGTCGAAACCTATCACGGTCTTGAGCGCCGGTAGCTGCGAACGGATTTCTCTGATCTTTTCGGCCTGCGTCTTGTTGGAGACGAAGATCGCGACGGCGCCCGAATCCTTGAGCATATAAGCGATCTGATCGGCCGGCAGAGTCGGATAGATGGGCACATCGGTGAGGCCGATGGTGAGGCACGCGAAATCTGCGACCGCCCATTCGGGCCGATTCTCGGAAAGAATCGCGACACAGTCTCCCCGCCTCACGCCAAGTGAGGACAGGCCTCGCGCCGCGTGTCGCACGCGGTCGGCAACCTCGGTGTGCGAGATCGGCCGGTAAGTGCCGCCAGTCTTTACCTGTAGCGCATCGGGGCGATTGTACTTCGAGACAGCTTCGAAAAAGAGCTGATTCAGCGTGCCCGGAGCGGGTCGCGGTCCACCTTTGGCTTGCATCAACGCCATTCTCTCTCCCCGAAAGCGGAATCTGGTTTTAGCCGGACGGCTTCAGCAGCAGGACTAGCCGCACCGGACTGCCGTTCACCTGCACTCCACGATACTTCGCCGTGGCGTTGACCACGATCGAATCGACTGGCGCCGATGTGAGAAAGAGAGGATGGACACGAATCCTTCTTCCCGCGACGCCGCTCGCATCGGTAGTGTCGACGACCGACACTTTCCCGCCGTCATTCACAAGCTCACCCAGCTGCGGATTGCTCTGCGCGGCAATCGCGAAGCTCACGATGTAAGACTTGACGGCGCTGTCGTTCGGAGCGACGCCGTGCGTCAGCTTGACCTGCAGTTGCGTTGACACGTTGAGTGTGCTGTCGGCCAACGAGTATTGCAAGGTGTCGAGACCATTAACCGCCTGAATGAGGTCTGGACTCAGTGTGACGTCGACTTTCTGTATCGCCTGCAGTGTCCCGACGGTCGCGACGATCCGCGCCGGTGTCGAGAGGAGGCTGTCTGCAACCACTATCCCCGTGGCACTGTCCACGGTGATGCCGGAGTCCGGCGACAGAAAGAAAACCGGCGCCGGAGTGATCTCATTGCCCTTGAAGTTGAAAACGTGGACCACCGGCCTCGCGACGGCGCCGGTTGTATCCCGTAACGTGTCGCCAACGACGACCGACGGCGCTCCCAGGCTGTCGAACTGAATAGAGAGCACCGCTGTCGAGCTGCTGCTGATCTCGGTGCACCCGATGGCGACGAGGACTACGACGCAAAAACTCGCAGCCAATATCGCGGGCACTGACGACCTTTTCATACCAACCGGTCGGCGAGTAGCGTCGCGAGGTTCACGTAGGCTTGCGATGCGGCGTCGGCGGGACTCTTGACCACGACTGGCTGACCAGCGGCGAATGCGTCGGCGGTGGCCGAAGTGCGGGGAATCACGACGTCGAACACGATGTTGGCGGGGAGGTGCCTTCTCACATAGTCCACTACCCGATCGCTGGCCGGATTGTTCGCCTCGTACATCGTGAGCAGGATTCCGTCGAGCGTCAGCCGCTCGTTGGTCGCGACGATGTCCTGAATCAGGCGCAGAATCTGTGGCGTTGTCTGGAGCGCGAGTGGCTCGCACTGCAGCGGCACGATCACGTGTTCGGTCTGGCCCAGCACTTTGCGGGTGATCGGTCCGAGTCCCGGCGGAGTATCCACGACGACCACCTGGCAACGTTGCTCCGCCATGGTGAGGAGATCGTGCAGCACGTCGGTTTCGCGGACGAGCTCGGAATACGCGGCGTGATCGGCTTCGTCCGCAACTGAGCCGGCGAGGATCACCCTCAACCATGGAAGGGCTGTCGGCAGGATGATCTCGCGCAAGGTCTTCTCGCCGTTCAGGTAATCGGCGAATCCCGCCGTCTCATGCCCGCGCGCGAGCCCTGAGCCGTAGCGCACCGATCCCTGTGGATCGACGTCGATGAGCAGGGTCTTCATTCCCCGGCGCGCGAACGCGGCGGCGAGATTGACAGCGGTGGTGGTTTTGCCGACTCCTCCCTTCTGGCTTACGACAGCGAGAACCGCCCCCATCTACTCTGAAGTCCCCGGATACTCGCTGGTCTTCAATTGAGGATTCGAGGGAGGAGGCTCGGCACTCTTCATCTCGTCGAGTGTCTTCTGGGCGTGCTTCACCCAGCGTTCGGCTTCGGAACTTTTCGGTGGCTCCATCAGAAACGCCTCGAGATGAAACGCCGCATCACTCACCTCGCCGCGCCTGAGGAGTAAGAATGCCAGACCGTAGTGCGCTCCCGAGAGCCTGGGCTCGATCGCCAATGCGCGGCGGTAGCAGCGAATCGCCTCGTCGAGCTGACCGAGCTTCGAGTAGGCGATTGCCATGTTCTGGAGGACCTTGTGATTGTTCGGTCTCTGGCGAAGGGCGAGGCGATAGGACGTCAGCGCGGCGTCGTAATCGCCCTGGCGTTCCAGCGCGAGCGCCTCGTTCAGGTAGTCGAGGTTCTCGGTCACTGGCTTCGGCTTGCCGCCCGTTAGGCGGTCCCAGAATGACATTCGGTCGAATCTACCGACTATGATGTGAGAGGGCTAGCTTAACCTAACTGCTTTTCCCCGAACAGTTTGGGAGCAAAATGTCACCGCGCAAACACACGGTCGACGCCGCCAAAGGCGTACTCGAAATCGAATGGCCGTTCTTCGGTGAGCTGTCGCGCGGGTTGGCCCTGAAGGTGGCACGTGCCTACGATCCCGAGATCGTAATCGGGATCGCTACGGCCGGAGTGATTCCGGGCGCGGTGATAGCGGCAATCCTTGGGCGCGAATTCCATTCCCTGGTCGTCAGCCGGAAATACAGGAGCGCGCACGCGCGCGAAGCGCCCGAGGTATTCGGCAGCGCACCGAAGGAAGTTCGGGGCAAGCGGGTTCTGATCGTGGACGAGACGTGCGACTCGGGGGATACGATGCGTCTGGCGGTGTCCGCTATTCAGGAGGGCGGCGCAGCGGAGGTGCGAACCGCGGTTTCGTTTCGCACCGGCGGCTACGCCCCGGATTTTCACGCGATCGCGACTGAGAGTACCATCATTCTTCCCTGGGATAGGGAGATACTCGTCGATGGAGAGCTGCGACCCAATCCTCTCTACGCTGAAGCGCTTGGCAGCGATTAATGGGAGACTGGCAACTGAGGACTTCGAACCAACTGCTACTCCGAACTGCGGACTAATTACGGACTGCGGACTAGTTGCGGATTGAGGACTAAGACAAATCCGCAGTCGTCCGATTGTAGTTAGTCCTCGGTTCGCAGTAGGTCCGCAATCCTCAATTAGTCCGCAGTTCGCAATGGCAGTTGGTCCGCAGTCCTCAGCAGTTTAGAACTCTCCGGCGCCTATAGTCTCCCATTGCTCCCCCCGCGAGACTCGTTCGTACGCGTGCTCGAGCATATCGGCGTTGCCGGCCAGGAATCGGCAGCGCGCGTTTCCGCCGACACTGCATTCGATCTCCATGACTGCGACCGGATAATCGGCGAGACAGCCGAGGAATCCGGCGAGCGTGCCGGTGGTGAGATGGCAGCCGCGCTCGCCTTCGCCGTGAAGCTGCGCTTCCCAACAACCCTCGATGTCGATCAGGGCAAGCGCGTCGTGCAGGGAGCGGAACGTGACGCGTCCCCAGCCAGCGGCCTGAAAGAATTCCGCGGCTCGCGAGGAGAATTCGTCGATCGGAAGATCTTCCGCTTTCAACGAGCCGCGATCGCTGAGCCAGGTCTCGAACGCATCGAAGAGCGAGCCCGCGCCCGCGTATCCAGCCTCGCGAAGCGCATCGGGTCCGCCACCGCTCGCGCCGGCGACGCGCAGGCGAAGCTCGCGCAGCGTGCGCTGCGCCAGGCCAATCAGCTCCGGAGCTTCTGTGGTTGGCATGCGAACTAGGACGATCTCACGCGGAAGATGTTGCTGGAGAACTGATTAAACGCAAGAGGTCGGCCTCGTCGATTATCGCAACGCCGAGCGATTTCGCCTTGTCGAGTTTGCTTCCGGCTTCCTCGCCGGCGAGGAGGAAATCCGTCGACTTGGAGACGGATCCCGTGACTCGGCCGCCCGCGGCTTCAATGGTCGCCGTCGCCTTCGCTCTGCTCAACGTCGGCAAAGTGCCGGTGATGACGATGGTCTTTCCACTCAGCGGTCCTCCCGCTACTACCGCGCGCGGCTCAGTGAAATTAACTCCGTGCGATCTCAGCTTTTCCACGAGGGCGCGCCCCGCGGGATCCGAAAAATACGCAACTACGCCATCGGCTATCGTTGACCCGATTCCGCGCACGTTGAGAATGTCATCCGCCGACGCCGACATGAGGGCGTCGAGCGTTCCGAAATGCTGCGCCAGGAGCTGCGCTGCGATCGAACCGACGTGCCGGATTCCAAGCGCATGAAGCAGCCGTTGGAGGGGCTGTGATTTCGAGACCTCGATCGCCGCGATCAGCGAGTCGGTCCCCTTGTCTGCGTAGCCCTCGAGGTGGAGAAGCTGTTCGCGCTTGAGTGCGTAAAGGTCTCCCGGATCGCGAACAAGCCCTTCCTCCACCAGCTGCTGAATGCGCGCGTATGAGAGTCCGCGGATGTCCATTGCTCCCCGTGACGTAAAATGCACGAGGCCCTCCAGCTGCCGACCCGGACACGCGATGTTTGGGCAGTAGATCGCGGCCTCATCCTCATCGCGCGTTACCGGTGTTCCACAGACCGGGCAGTTGTCCGGCATTCGCCACGGCTTCTCGTTGCCGGTGCGCTTTTGAGGGATAGGCGCGATGATCTGCGGAATCACCTCGCCGGCCCTCTTCACCTGCACCCAGTCGCCCTCACGAAGATCCTTGGAGATGATGAGATCCTCGTTGTGCAGCGTCGCCAGCTTCACGATCACGCCGCCGATCTCGACCGGCTCGAGCTCAGCGTATGGATTCAGCGCGCCGGTTCGACCGACATTGACCTTGATTCTGAGCAATCTGGTTTCGGCGATGTCCGGGGCGAATTTTCGCGCGATCGCCCATCGCGGCTCGCGTCCGCCGATGACGCCCACCTCTTCCTGAAGGCGGAGAGAATCCACTTTGACCACGCCGCCATCGATGGCGAAGTTCAGCTCGCTCCGGATCCTGTGCTCGAGCTCGTACGCCCACTTCTCGACCTCGGCCAGCGCCTTCGCGCGCTTCCTGTGCGGCGCCACCGGGACGCCCCATTCCACCAGCGCGTCCAGCAGCTCCGTTTGAGTCTCGAATGGCAGCTCTACTCCGTCGGGCGCGGCGAACGAATAGCCAAAGAATCTGAGCGGTCTGGAAGCCGTAATAGCGGGATCGAGTTGTCGCAGGCTTCCCGCCGCGGTGTTGCGCGGGTTGGCGAAGAGGGATTCGCCGGCGCGCGCCCTGGCCTCGTTCATCTCCTCGAAGCGATCGAAGGGGAAGTAAATCTCGCCCCGAATCTCAATGCGCCCTTTGGGCGCGCTCTCACGGAGGCGCAGCGGAACGTCGCGCACGGTCCGGAGGTTCACTGTCACGTCCTCACCGATGGCGCCATTGCCGCGCGTCGCACCCATCACGAAAAGCTGATTCTCGTAGGTGAGCGCGACGGCGATGCCATCAATCTTGAGCTCCGCGGTGTAGCCCGACTTTGCAACGTCGTCTCCCGCTATCCGCACCAGCCGCTCTTCCCAGGCGCGCAGCTCCTCGTCGTCGAAGGCATTCGCGAGCGAGAGCATCGGCCGCATGTGCGCGTGTTTGGAAAGTTGGCTCTGGGGCTCTGCACCGATCCGCAAAGTTGGCGAATCCGGTGTTATGCACTCCGGAAAATCCTTCTCCAGCTCCTGGAGCTCGCGAAAGAGCTTGTCGTACTCGGCGTCCGGGATCGTCGGACGATCCAGAACGTAGTAGTCGTGGGATGCGCGGGTGAGCAGGCCGCGCAGCTCGCCGGCGCGCTTAAGCTGGAGCTCGTCGGCTTTCGGCCGAGCCTTTGGAGCCTGTGGGTGCGCCTGGGGTGGCGCTGCCTGCTCCGCTAACTGTTGCTTGTTTGCCCGGCTTTTCGCCATCCGACGAGTCGTTTCCTTTGCCCTGCGTGTGTTCGTTGAAATCAGCCCCGTCGAAGCGCACCACGCGGTTGCGTCCGGTCTCCTTCGCCACGTAGAGAGCATCGTCCGCCGCTCTCAACAGTGCCTCCTGATCCTTCACCCGCGGATGGGGCGCAGCTGCCACGCCGCAGCTTATCGTCCGGGTGATTGTCTTGCCATCCGGCAATGAAAATGTATGCCCCTCCACAATCTCCCGCAGCCGCTGCGCGAAGGTCATCGCGGCATCGAGCACCGTCCCGGACAAAATGAGAAGGAACTCCTCTCCGCCGTAACGGCCAACGCGGTCGATCTCGCGCGCCGCCCCTTTGAGGAGCTGCGCGACCTCCTTGAGCACCGAATCCCCGGCCTGGTGGCCGTAGTTGTCATTTACGCTCTTGAACTTGTCGATGTCGCACATGATGAGCGCGATCGGCTCGTGCAGGCGGATCGAGTGCTGCCACATCTCTCCGAGCCGTTCCTCGAGCGAACGCCTGTTGTCTATGTCCGTCAGGCCATCGGTGAGGGAAATGCGCCGCAGTTTGTCGTTCAGCTCCGACAGTTCCTGCTTGCTCTCAGCCAGGTCTGACTGGAGCTTCTTGATGCGGAGGAGCGAGTTCACCCGCGCTTCGAGCTCGGCGAAGTTGATCGGCTTGGTGATATAGTCGTCCGCGCCGGCATCCAGTCCCTCCACCTTGTTCTCGGTGGAATCCAACGCGGTCTGCATGATTACCGGGATGAACGGAAGCTCTTTGCTTTCTCTCTTTGCCTTGAGGCGACGCACGACTTCCATGCCGTCCATCTTCGGCATCATTACGTCGAGGAGGATCAGATCGGGGCAGGAGCGCTGCACCGCGTCCAACGCGGCTTGTCCGTCGCTCGCTCCCTCTACTATGTACCCGCGCGCCTCCAGCCGAGCCCGCAGAAGCTCGATGTTGTCTTCGTGATCGTCAACGACAAGAATCCGTCCCCTACGCTCCATTGTTCTTGCCGAGGAATCTCTGCACCTCCGCAACCACAGCTCTCGGCTCACAGGGCTTGGCGAGGTATCCATCGCAGCCGACTTCCATCGCCTTCTCGCGATCGGATGCGAGGGCGTGCGCGGTGAGGGCGATGATGGGGATACCCTTCGTCGACGGATCGTGCTTCAGCACCTGGGTTGCCTCCCAGCCGTCGATGATCGGGATGGATATATCCATCAGGATCAGATCTGGCTTTTCTGACCGGGCCTTCGCTATTCCTTCCTCGCCATTCAGCGCCTCGGTTACCTCGTAACCGAAGTGCTTGAGGATAGTGGAATAGACGATGCGGTTGTCCTCGTTGTCCTCAACCAACAATACCATTTTACCTGAACTGCTCATTCAGCATCCTCGCACGGCTATTGCTAGGTGAGGTTCAGGGCAAATTTCTTACCATCCCCTGAGCCAGGCTCTTATGTTCAATTCCCCCAGCCCGCCCAGACCCACGTCGCCCGGCCCCAAGGCGCCACCTCCGGGATCGATTCCTCAGCCCCAGCGGGACGGCGTTCCCCACGAGACTGTTCCGGACTGGAATAATATTGGTCTGTTTACCGCGGGGATTGCACTGGGCGCAATCCTCGGAGCGAGCGTCGCGCTTCTATGGGCACCAGCGAGCGGAGACGAGACACGCCATCGCATCGGACAACGTGTGCGGGGAATCCGTGGGGACGACGACGTCTGGGACGAACTAGCCGAGGAGCTGGAGCGCGCCGCCGCGGAGAGGGAAGCGGAAGCGGAAGAGGACGAGGAAGAAATCGACGCCGCGCTTAGTACCTAGCCGGCTCTGAGTCCGGCATCTGCCTCCGCCTTGTACTTGCCGTCATTGTAATCCCGGTTCGGCAACTTCATCACTGCCTGCCACTCTGCCCGCGCCTTCACCTTGTCGCCCATATCCCTGTAGACGCCGGCGAGATCGAGGTGGTGCACGATTCGGTCTGGCTCGTTGGCGACGGATTCTTCCATATAGCGCTTTGCCTCGCCCCAGTTTGCTGACTCGAAGACTTTCCCGCCGAGGAAATTCTTCGCCAGCATACGCGTGAATCCGTTCAACCGCATCACCTCGGCGTTCCACATTCCCATCACATGAAGACAGCCAGGGTGCTTGGGATCGATCTTGAGGCACTCGAGTGCCTGGGTGCGAACGTCACCGGCGTACTTGACTCGCGCTTTCGGACCCTGCGTCAGCGCGTTTTTCCCCAGGGACCGGGCGAGATGAAAGTGGCCCTCGGCGTCACCAGGATTGGTTTCGACGGCGCGCCGCGCGTACAACTCGGCATTCTTGAAATAAAGACCGCGCTTTTCGTCGTCACGCTCGTAAGATCCCAGGTCGACAGCAGACCTCGAAGCCTTCCAGAGCGCTTCGTAGTTCTTGGGATCTTCCTTGATCGCTGCTTCATAATGCTGCAGAGCAGCGGGAGCGTTCATGGCGACGTATTCTTTGTCGCCAAGCGCGATGTGATCGGCGGTCGTCTGCGCGCCCGCAATCGAGGCTGTGAGCAGCAATCCTGCAGACAAGTACTTAAGGGAGCGCATATGAACTCCGATTACGAGGTGATGTTGACCATGATCAAGTACCCCGGCTGAGCCTAAATGATCGTACCACGTCTGATTGAACGCAAACGGGACGGCGAACGGCTGGAGCCGCAGGAGATCAGGGAGCTCGTGCTCGCTTACGCGAAGGGTCAGATACCCGACTATCAGATGGCAGCGTTTCTGATGGCGGTTTATTTCCGCGGGTTCGACCGGAGCGAGATGAACGCGATGATGGAGGCGATGCTCGAGAGCGGAAGGCGATTGGATCTCTCGCGCCTGCCCATGACGCGAATCGACAAGCACTCGACGGGTGGCGTCGGAGACAAGACATCGCTCATCCTCGCGCCACTCATCGCGTCGCTCGGCATCGCGGTGCCGATGATGTCGGGACGCGGGCTCGGCCATACCGGGGGCACACTCGACAAGTTGGAATCGATTCCGGGCTTCAGGACTGCTCTAACGCTGTCTGAAGCGGAGAAGCAGGTCGCGAGAATCGGGTGCGCGATGTTGAGCCAGACAGAGGAGATTGTCCCCGCGGACCGGAAACTTTACGCGCTGCGCGATGCCACGGCGACGGTCGAAGTGATTCCACTCATTGCCGCGAGCATCATGAGCAAGAAACTCGCGGAGGGTCTGACCGGGTTGGTGCTCGACGTCAAGCGCGGGTCCGGCTCATTCCTGCCGAAGCTCGAAGACGAGCTCGAGCTGGCGAAGGCGATGATCGACCTCGGTACCGCGCACGGATGTCCAGTGATCGCCCTCCTGACCGCAATGGATCGTCCGCTTGGCAACGCTTGTGGCAACGCGCTCGAGGTTGTGGAGGCGATAGACGTTCTGAAGGGTGGCGGGCCTCCCGATCTGATCGAGGTCACTTTTGCGTTGGGAGCCGCGATGCTCGTCCTTGGTACCGTCGCGACAACGTTGGAGGGAGCACACCTGCTGATGCGCGACGCGATCAGTTCCGGAAGGGCGCTGCTCAAGTTCGAGGAAATCGTGGCGGCTCAGGACGGCGACGCGGGAGTAGTACGCGACCCGACCCGCCTGCCGCGGGCGCGGCATCAGGAGAACTTCGTAGCGAAGCGCGCGGGCGTTGTTGGGACCGTCGAGCCGCGGGCGATCGGCTACGGAATCATCGCGCTCGGGGGTGGCCGGCGGAATATGGAAGAAAGGATCGATCCCTCAGTCGGATTCGTGATTACGGCGAAGCCGGGAATCCATGTCACCAAAGGTCAGACGCTGGCGACGATCCATGCGCGCAGCGAAGCAGATCTGGCCGTGGGAAGGTCAGTGCTCGAGAGCGCAATCGTGATTGCTGATTCCGCAGCGCCGGCGCTGCCGCTGGTGTCGCACCGCGTCACCGCACGGGGCGTCGAACGGCTCGCGTAGTCAGGCGATGATCTTGGCGGGCCGTTCGATGACGTCGAACACGAACCCGAACGGATCCTCGAAGTAGGGAACGGGCTGTTCGCCCGCAAATCTCAGTGTACACCCCGCGGCCTCGAGAAAGCGGCGTGCCTCCTGATAATCGTCGACGTCGAATGATGGGATGTACGAGATCGGAGCAGCCGTATCGCGATTCACGTAGAGGCGCAGCTCGCCAGTGTCGAACTCGAGCTGGTCTAGCGTGCGTCGCACCAGCCTGAAGCCAAGCAGCTTCCCGTAGAATGCTTCCGCCCGCGCGAGATCGCTTACATGAATCGCGATCTCCCTGTTGGAGCGGAGCTGCACGCCAGTCGTCTGGGTCTGCATGGCGATTCTAATAATGGGGACGATCCGCAAGAGCGCAACGGAAAAAACTGCGAACGGTTAAGAATCCTGAAGCAGAGCGAGGAGTTTTTTGGGCGCCGTCATCCTGAAGCGATCCGGCGCGGCTTCGATCATGAGTCCCTGGTTCATCGGCTTCGCCTTGCACCACACTGCATTCCGCCCGGCGCCGTGATGGTTGTTCGCGTGAGCGTACATTGCGAAGACCTTGTTCTTCACGCGAAAGGTTGGCTCTCCCCAGGCCTCCACCTCGTGAGCCTCGGGGAAGGACAGAGCCAGTTTTCGGAGGCGGGGCAGGGGATCGCGCGGCATGGTTGAATGCTGCCGCGAACACTTTCAAAAAGCCAGAAGGCCTTTCTTTTGGCTCCAGTTTCTCATGGCTTCATCTGTGATCGTACCTTAATTTTTACGCTGGCCCGTCAAAAGGATTCCATGCATCGCACTCTAAGGCACGTCATCGGCCTCAGTACGTTACCGCTGGTCATAGGCACTGCTGCCATCAGCGGCTGCACGTTGAATACCGATGTATCGACACCGGGCGGCTTGATCAAATACAGCGGCGACCAGCAGACCGGGCCCGCGAACACGGAGCTGCCAACACCTTTGGGTGTGCTCGTCGTCAACCAGTTCGGAGAGAGACTCAAGAACGTCCCTGTGAATTGGAGCATCGCTTCCGGCGGCGGATCGCTGAGCTCCGCTGTGGTCCTGTCGGACGAGAGCGGACTCGCGTCGGTTACTTACACCACAGGCCCGACCGCCGGCCAAGCCGTCATCAACGCCGGGGTGCATGGAGTGCCGGGGCTCAGCTTCAACATCCTTATCACTTAAGAATTGCGTCCCTATCGAAAGCGTGGCGTTGGCGGATCCAGAACGAGTGTGTCTCCCGTGACGTCGAAGTGGGCACTGAGACCATCGTCTGAGCTTGTGCCTGCAAATACCGTAAAGCTTCCCGGCTCGACGACGCGCTGCATCCGACGGTCGTAGAGCGCGAGCGCGTCGGGACCGATTCTGAAAGTGACGGTGCGCGTTTCACCCGGCTGCAGTGTGATTCGCCTGAATGCCTTGAGGCCCTTCACAGGCTCCGCCTCGCTTGCGACATCATCGCGGATGTAAAGCTGGACGACTTCGTCCCCGGCGCGATCGCCGCTGTTCCGGACGTCGACAGACACAATCAGTGAATCCC
>WNGI01000141.1_pt1 | contig 57856 bp, 56 predicted proteins | sample 5400621 | NCBI WGS metagenome assembly WNGI01 (sample SAMN13153374, study PRJNA577476) | soil metagenome | isolation source: 20 cm soil or saprolite under Garry oak tree replicate 1 | place: USA:California | collected 2016-06-15 | reverse complement strand
AAGTCGCGCGTTTGGACTGTGGCGCGAATGCCGCCAAATTCTTCGGGCACGGCGTGCTTAAGAAAGCCGCTAGCACCAAGCTCGCGCACCAACTCGATAGCGCGTTCTTCTAAAGTTTTGTCTTGTCGTTTAGGTGAAACAATCGTTTCATCGACCCAACGATGTGCGCGCTCGCGGAAAATTAAGTGATCCGGTTCGAAGAACGGCAGGATGCAGTCTCGATCCCCGGCTTTCGAATTGGACATGGCTAAACCATCACCGCGCCGCCGTCGACGTTGATCGCCTGTCCGGTCATCGCGCCAAGCTTTTCCGAAGCGATGAGCACGGCTAGCGATGCCACTTCAACGGGAGCGATCAACCGATTTTGCGGCGCGCTAGCGGCGAATAGCGCTAGAATCTCGTCGACGTTCTTACCGGTTTTTTCAGCCATGATTTTGGCGTTTTCATGGGTCCGCTCGTCGTCGACGTAGCCGGGACAAATCGCGTTCACGGTCACGCCCAGTCGCGCCGTTTCCAACGCCAGCGCGCGTGTTAGCCCGAGCAATCCATGTTTTGAGGCTGTGTAAGCAGTCACGTGGGGATAGCCGACTTTCGCCGCGGTCGACGCGATGTTGATGATGCGTCCCCATTTGCGATCGATCATTGCCGGTAAAAAAACTTTGCAGGAATTATAGGCGCCGGTCAGATTGACCGCCAAGGTTTCGTCCCACAGATCGTCTGGCATGTCAGAAAAGTTTACAGCGCGCGCCATGCCGGCATTGTTGATGAGGATTTGAACACTGCCCCAAGCTTTTCGAATTTCGCCATCAAGCCTTTTCACTTGTTCTCGCCGCGTCACGTCGCACGGCAATGCGAGCACTTGCCCGCCGTTTAAAGCAATCTTTTCTGCGATTGCATTGAGCTTTGCTTGATTGCGAGCGGCAAGGGCGACGCGGCAACCCTGCGCCGCAAAAGCCTGCGCCAGCTGAGCGCCCAAGCCTCCGCTTCCCCCTGTGATCATGACAATCTTTCGCTCCAAACCGTTCATGCCAAACAAGGATAATACATCCCGCCGGTCGAAGTACAATCGAGAATTTAGCGCCGCTTGTTCTTGGAAAGGCTTTTCGATAAAGAAATGCCGTTACTGTCGCCGGAGGTTACGACCGTGAAATTCTCAATCGCCTTGGTAATAGTTTTCTTGGCGCTTCAGCCTGCTGTGTCGGCGGCCGAGGACAAAGTCGGCGCAAACTCTTCCTTTACGTGGCATGATGCACAGCCCACCGCCGAATCGGAACTCGATCGGCTAAACCGCGCCTTTGTTCAGCTCGCCGATCATGCTCGCCCGGCGATCGTGCAGATCCGCGTGACCATGCAGGATACCAAGGCAAAACCGGCACAGCCTCTTGGCAGCCGCGGTTCCGGTTTTATCATCGACTCTCATGGTTACATCTTGACAGCCCAGCACGTCATCGACAAAGCCAAAGATATTGAAATACGCCTGGCCGATTCGCAGCGCCTACCGGCGCAGATCGTCGCCTCGGAAACGCAAATCGATGTCGCCGTCCTCAAAATCAAAACCGAACGACAATTGCCTCTTTTGACCTTGGGCGATTCCGATGCGATTCGCGTCGGCGACTTGGCAGTCGTCTTCGGCTATCCCTTTGGTCGCGAAAGCTCGATGAATTTAGGCATTGTCAGCCGCTCCGGCCGTAGTTATCCCGACTCGGCGAGTTACGAATTTATTCAGACCGACGCCGGCGCTTACCCCGGCGGCAGCGGCGGCCCGCTGCTCAACAGCAAAGGCAATGTGATCGGCATGATCACCATGGCGTCCGAACGCGGCAACATGGGCTTCGCCACGCCGATCAACGTCATCAAGCGAGTTCTGCCGCGGCTGGCGAACGGCGACAAATTCGCCTGGGGCTGGTTAGGAGTCCAGATGTCCGATGTCTCGCTAGAGCAGGCGAAGATGCTCGGCATCCATCCCGTGAAGGGCGTCGTCGTTAGCTCGGTCCTACCCGGGCAATCCGCGGCGCGCGGCGGAATCCAAAAACAAGACGTAATCCTTGCGGTCAACGAAACCCAAGTCGATAGCCCGCGCGACGTCGCGCGCATGATCGGCGGATTAGAAGCCGGCAGGGTTGTGCACCTGACCATCTTGCGCAAGGGTAGAACCCTGCAGCTGTCATTTCCGCTTGGCGTTCGGCCTGAATCGACCAAAACCCGCGAAGGCTGATCGCCGGGTTAATCACTCAGAGTGTCGGAAGATTTGCCGCTCTCGGGAGCGGCCAGTTTTTTCTGCTGCTCGGTGAATTGCCGCAGCTTTTTCTGCACTCTGTCGTTCACCGAGCCGGCGGGATATTGATCCTCGCTGTCGCGTTCGCCCGCTGCCACGCCGGTCAACACTTCAATGCCCTCGTCAATCGTGCCGACAGCGTAGATATGAAACTTGCCCGCTTTCACCGCTTCGACGACGTCTGACCTGAGCATCAGATGACGCATATTGGACCGCGGGATCATGACGCCTTGCTGGCCGGTCAACTCTTTAAGCCGGCAGACATCGTAATGACCTTCGATCTTTTCATTGACGCCACCGATCGCCTGAACCTCGCCATTTTGATTGACTGAGCCAGTCACGGCGATACCTTGCTTGATGGGAATTTCCGAAAGGCTCGAGAGGATGGCGTAAAGCTCGGTGGATGACGCACTATCGCCGTCGACGCCGTCATAGGATTGCTCAAAACAAATCGTGCTCGACAATGAAAGCGAGGTTTGCTGCGCGTACTTGCCGCCCAAGTAACCGCCGAGAATCAATACGCCTTTGTCATGACTCTTGCCGCTGAGTTTGGATTCTCGCTCAATGTTCGTGATGCCGCCGCGACCCATAAAAGTTTTCGCGGTGATGCGCGAGGGCTTACCAAAACTAAAATCGCCCATTTGGTAAACTGCCAGGCCGTTTACCTGTCCGACTGCGGCGCCATCCACATCGACCAAAATAGTTCCCTCGTTGATCAGCTCTTGTAAGCGCTTTTCAATGAGATTGAGACGAAAGATTTTTTCTACGATCGCGCGCTCGACATGCTTTGCGGAAACCAGTTCCGCTTTATCTTTCTCCGCCCAATAATTCGATTCGATCAACAGGTCGACCGTGTCGCTGAAGCGGGTCGATAACTTGTTCTGGTCCTCAACTTGGCGAGCGCCCCGCTCGATCACCCTGGCGACGGCTTCGCTGTCGAAGTGGCGTAAACCGTCACGATTGCAATAATCGCTGATGAAGCAGGCGAACGCCGTGATGTTCTCTTGGGTTCGATCGATTTCAAAATTGAAATCCGCCTTCACTTTAAAGGTTTCGCGAAAATCCGGATCCGCCGACGCCAAAGTCCGATAGAGGTAGGGATCGCCGATCATAATGACTTTGGTATCTGTCGGTATCGGCTCGGGGCGAAGACCTTGAGGGGGAACAAAACCGAAAAATGTTCCTGGCTCCTCGATCCTCAGCTCGCGATTTTTGATCACGCGCTGCAGCGCCTCCCAGACGCCGGCGTTGGCGAGCACGTCCCGGTCGTGGAGCACGAGATAACCACCATTGGCTCGACTGATCGAACCCGCCTTGATCATGGTAAAGTCGGTTATGTAGCCGCCGAGCATCGGCTTCTTTTCAATGACGCCAATAACATTGTGATACGTCGGGTTGGTCTCGACGATGATCGGCGGTCCTTGGGCGTCGCTGTTGTCGACGAACACGTTTACGCGATAGGGCAAAAACGGGTCGCCTGGCACTTCACCCAATGGCATCGCTCCCCCCATCATAGCGGCGGCTGGAACACCGTCAGCGCCTTTGAAACGCCCCAGGTTCTTGAGAATATGATCGCGCACGCCATCGAGATAGGCGACTACTTTGGCATAGTCGCGATATTTTTCTTTGAGCTCGGCAAGCGGGAGCCGCACGAGATAATCCGCCGCTTGAGTCTCCGCCTCTTCTAATTTCTCGGCGATGGCCCGCTCGAGCTTCTTGCCTTCGCGTAAAGTATCTTCCACTTTCTTTTCGATCTCGCCGCGGTTTTCTTCCAGGAGTTTTTTTTCGGCCGGCGCCAGCGCCAGATATTCCGATTCTTGCATCGGCTTGCCGTCCTTCGTCGGCAGGAGCACGATGCCCGACGGCGTCATGCGCAACGTGAAACCGTTGTTGCTCGCTTCTTCCATCAACGCTTCCATCATCCCTTGTTGTTTTTTCTGAATCTGTTCGACCATTTCCTGGCGTTGGTGCGCATACTCGTCACTCTCGAACATCTTCTTGGCTTCGCGCTGCAGGTTGTGAACCAGTTGCTCCATATCGGCTTTGAGCGCTTTGCCCCAACCCCGGCGGATCTTCAGCGCCTGCGGCCGATCGGCATCGATAAAATTATAAACGTAGCACCAATCCTCCGGCGTCGGTGAATCCGCGCTGGGAGTCATTTGTTGACTGGTAATTTTCTTGAGAAACGCCTTGATGATGCTGGTCTTGCCGGTGCCGGTGAGGCCGGTGACAAAAATGTTGAAGCCCGGCTTGTTGACGCCGAGACCGAATTCGATGGCACGCATGGCGCGTTCCTGCCCGATGAAATCTTCCAGCGGCGTCATTTCGGCCGTGCAGGCAAACGGTAAAAAAGACAGATCACAACGCCACGTGAGTTTCTCTGCTGGAAGTTCGAATCGTGTCGACATGTTGGACTCCTAAAAATGGTAATTAAACACAGAGAATATGAACTTGCTCCGAGATCGTCAACGGCAATAGTCGATGTTGAATGGGCTGGCTTTAGTTCCTATAATCGCGCAATGATGAACTGCCCGGGATCGCGCCGCCCATGGCGCGCGCATTGTGCATGGGCAGTTTTAGTCAGCCTTCTCATCAATAATAGCTGCAGTTCCGCTTTGACATCGGTGATGCCCTCGGTGGGACCGCCCAGCGAAGACGAAGAAACCAAGATCAGCCGGGAGTTCCGGCGCGAAGCGAAAAAAATTTTCAAATTCGTCAGCAATCCCGAAGCCGAACGCTATGTCGACCGTATCGGCCGGCGCATCCTGGCAGCCACTGGGCCGCTATCGTTCGATTATCGGTTCTTTGTCATCGAAGAAGACGAGCTCAACGCATTTTCCGTTCCCGGCGGATCGATCTACGTATACACCGGACTGATCGAACGGGCGAAGAGCACGGATGAACTAGCCGGAGTATTGGGACATGAAATAACGCACGCCAAGGGGCACCACATGGCACGCTCGTCGGGGCCCGACGCAATTTCGATTCTGAGCCTGCTGGCGATGGTAGCGCTGGCGAGAAGCGGCAGCGGTGGGCAAGCAGCAGGCATGGTCGGGCAAGCCGTCTCGGCGACGCGCCAGTTGGCCTTCAGTCGCCAACTCGAAATGGAAGCCGATACCTTGGGCACACGATACATGGCCGCGGCGGGTTACGACCCCAAGGGCACGATCGAGTTCCTAAAGATGTTGGATCAAGAACGGGCGCTCAATCCGGTCGATGTGCCTGCGTATATCTTGAGCCATCCGATCTCTCAAGAACGCGTCGCCAACGCCGAGCTGGTCGTCAAGTCGCTCGGCAAAACTCAGCCTCGGCCCGATGATCCCGACGCTTTGAAAAAAGTCCAAATCATCATCCGCATGGATCGCCCCAATCGCGACGATGTCGTTAAGGAATACGAAAAGCTCGTGCAAAAAAGCCCACAAAACCCTGAGTTACTTTATTTGCTCGGATACAGCGAGCAGCTCCAGGGCGACTTGGTGCAAGCGCGAAAGAATTACGAGAAGTCTCGACAGCTGCGCCCCGAGAATCCCGGCCTACAGCGAGATTTGGGCCGGTTGTACGGAGAAATCGGTGAATATAGTGCTGCAAGGATTGCCTTTGACCAGTCTTTGACCAGCGAACCCAACGAGCCGCTGACTTACTTGTATCTCGGTGAAATGCTGGAGAAATCGGGCGACCTGCGAAGCGCAGCGGGCGCCTATCTTAATGCCCAGAACCTAGCGCCGTTCTGGGATCGACCGCCAAGTCGGCTTGGTATGGTATACGGCAAACTCGACCGGCCCGGTGATGGTTACTACTACCTCGGCCACGCGTTCATGCTTCAAGACGAAGATGAAAAGGCGATCGCCAACTTTGAGAGGGCGATCAAAATTATTGGGCCAAGCACGCCGCGCGGTCAGCTCGTTCAAGAAGAGCTGAAAACACTAAAAACCAGAAAGAGATAGCTTAGTAGTGCATGCTCATCGAGGCCAGGGACGATTCTTTTAGACGCACTGGCCTGGTATATTTGTTTTCCCGCTTAAGTAACGCATCCCGCAAATATTCCGGATCAAACCCTAATAAATCGCAAATATTGGTAAAGGAAAACAGCCAATCCGTCCCAGTATCTTGAACCCATTCGATGGCGTTCTCGTAATTGCAGCGGGCCGAGCTATTGCGTGCGCCGCGGTATTTGTCGAGACATTCGACCGCGTCTTTTAATACTGCGATCATAAGCCGCTTTTCACCTTCGAGTTGGCGTGACAAAGCTCCCGAACCATAAAACTGTGAAGCCAGGAAAATGTCCGGTTCAAGTATCCTCGCTAAAAAGTCGTCGTACATCGGTGACCCCCACTCCTCGTTAATTTGAATCGGATTGTATAACATACGCGCTGATAGCGCGCAAGAAAAACCGGACCGAAAGGTGTAGGAAACAGATTTTCAGCCAATCAATTCAGTCAATTAACCTGTCGTGGAGGAAAACCCTGCAGACCGTGCAGCGCAGTCTAGAAACGCGCTAATCTGGCTGGATTCGCCAGCGAGTACCGAGCGAAGAATTTTGCGAATTCTGATGTGCGGGACAAGCTGTTCTAAATTCCGTTCATCAATCCGGCGAGCTTGGTTTTGGCAACGTTGTGATCCCAGATCTTTTGGACCACGAAGTCGTTGCGCCTTCCCTCCATGACGCGCTGGGTTTCATCGTCGTTGTAAACCAGCACCGGACCTAACAGAGCGGCCTTGTAGAATCGCGAAGCGGCTTCCTCCAGGTCAACACAAGCGGCAAATACCCACTCGATCGCCTGCCCGACGACCATCGAACCGTGCCCTCGCAGCATCACCGCATCCGCGCTGCCAAGAGCCCTAGCGACTAAGTCGCCCTGTTCGTTCGTATGGATGAGCGCAGGATCCATGTATTTGGGCAGCGCGCCGCGACCGAAAAATGCTCCTGGGTTCGAAGAGGCCGGATAAAAGGGCTTATCGACCATCGACAAGGTCGCGACCATGTGATTGTGCAGATGAGCGACACTCTGAATGTCACTACGGGCTTTGTAGGCGCGCGCGTGCATGTGAACCTCGGACGGCGCTTTGTACTTTCCTTCAATCCATTTTCCTTCGAAGTCTGTGACGACCATATCATCCGCCACAACCACCGCGCGGCTAACAGGATGAGGGAGGATTAGAAGATGATCCGACCCGGGAACGCGCACGCTGATATGGCCGCTATAATCCACCAATCCAGCATTAAAAAGCATGCGCGACGACATGGCGAGTTTGGTTTTGAGTTTGGCTAATTCCGACACGGGGGCATCCTCTCTTAAGACCGGGATTTTTGTGCTATATCTTTCATTCAAGCAGAGTTCAACAGAAGCCGCCTGCCGTTTCACTCGATGGCTGAATTAGCTTGGATATCGTTTAAAAAACCGGCGCCGAAAAGGGAATACGTCGCAATCCTTTCCTACCTCCCGCTCAAGAGCTTTTGGAGCTTGCCGCAATTCCTCTATTATACTCGGCGCATCCAAACCCAATTGAAGTCAGCGTATGGATTGGTCGGCTACTCGTTGGCGCATGTCTTGGTTAAAAGATTTTGGACAGTCTATGCCTGGGCTGATCTATGCCTGGGATGATGAAATCGCGCTCAGCGACTTCGTCCACAAGCAACCGCATCGAGAAACCATGATGATCCTGCGCCGCTACATGGGAGCACCGACTTGGTGCGCTGGAAGGTCAAGGGAACGGCCGTGCCGCCGAGCTGGCACGAGGCGCTGGAGCGAATCCACGCGCCGGCGCCAAACGGTTAGCGTTGGCCCATAAGACTCCATAGAAAGGAATTCGTCTCAATGGCAACCAGCAGCGCCGAGGGTATCAAATGGGATCTTAGCGACATCTTTGCTGCGCACGACGATCCGCGCATTGATCTGACGATCAACGATTGCCGCGCCCGCGCTGAGAGATTCGCCGATTGTTTTCGTTCCGCGATGCAAAGACCTGAAACACTCACGCCGGACGTTGTTCTTCAGGCGCTCGAGGAGTTGGAAATCATTTATGAATCCTTGGGTCGAGTCGGCAGCTATGCCGGACTCCTCTACGCCGCAGAGACTAGCGAACCGGACTACCAGGACCTGGAACAGAGAGTCGAGCAGCGCTCGACAGAGATTCGCAATCTGCTGCTTTTTTTTGAAATTCAATGGCTCAAGGTCGACGACTCGACAGCAAATCGGTTACTTGCTGACGCCAAGCTAAAAACCTACAGCCACTATCTAAGGAGTCTGCGCCGTTATCGCCAGCACACTCTCACGGAGCCCGAAGAAAAAATCATAAACGAAAAGGACAACACCGGGCGCAATGCCTTCGGCCGGCTGTTTTCTGAAGTCACTTCGTCCCTGTCGTTCCCCTTCGAAAAGGATGGGAGAAAAGACGACCTCAATCTCAGCCAAATCCTTTCGCTGCTCCACGATCCGGATCGCGCGCTGCGCCAGCGCGCCATGGACACACTCTACCAAGGTCTCTCGCTGCACGACCAAGTATTGACGTTTATCTATGACGCGCTCATTCAAGATCATCTAACCATGGACCGACTGCGCCACTATCCCAATCCCATCGCCCAACGTCATCTGTTTAATGAAATCGACGGCGAAGCCGTGAGAACCATGATGCACGTGACCGAAGAGAACTATCCTCTGGCTCAAGACTACTTTCGCCTCAAAGCCAAACTGCTCGAGCTGCCACGGCTCGCTCTGTATGATCAATACGCGCCCGTCGGTAAAGATGTCAGACCGTTCCCCTACCAACAAGCGCAGCAGGTAATTCTCGACGCGTTTGAAGCGTTCGATCCAAAATTCCGGCAAATTGCGGCGGAATTTTTTGCCCAGAATTGGATCGACGCCGAGATTCGCAAAGGCAAGCGTGGCGGCGCGTTCTGCGCGTCACCCTCGCCGCAATTGCATCCCTACATCCTGTGTAACTACGACGATAATCTAAGAGACGTCATGACCGTCGCCCATGAATTGGGCCACGGCCTGCACGGCTCCCTGAGCCGCAAACAAAATTATTTCAATTACGATACGCCGCTCACCACCGCAGAAACTGCTTCAGTGTTCGGCGAGATGCTGGTGTTCGATCACTTGCTGGCGCATCAAACCGATCCGCAGGTGCAAATCGCGCTGCTGGCCGGCAAAATCGAAGATATTTTCGCCACCGTCTTTCGCCAAAACGTGCTCACCCGATTCGAGGAAAAGGCGTTTGCAGCAAGAACCGAAAAACGCCTTACACCCGACGCGCTCGGAACTCTTTGGCTCGAAGCCAACGGAAAATACTACGGCGATGCGGTCGACATGACGGACGGCTACCGCTGGGGCTGGTCATACATTCCACACTTCATTCACTCGCGTTTTTACTGCTACAGCTACGTTTTTGGCCAGCTCTTGGTGCTCGCGCTTTATCGAATGTACAAAGACGAAGGCAAAAGCTTTGTGCCGAAATATCTCACTCTGCTCGAAGCAGGTGGTTCGGATTCGCCGGAGGTATTACTGAAGCCGCTCGGCGTAGATATTCACAGCGCTGAGTTTTGGCAGAAGGGATTCGTGGAAATCAAAGGCTTGGTCGCTAATCTGCAGAAGCTAATCTAATGACAATGACCATTGAGTACCACTGTTTCTCTATAGAAGAATTATCTAGAGAGTTATCGCAGAATTTCACAGAGCCGATAACGAGCGCGCGATTCATTTCATCCTAAAACTCGGCGGCACCACCTCGTCGATCGCTTTCCCAGTCCAATGCCATTTTGGCACGCTGTCCCAGACCTGTTCGCCTTTGACTTGAACTTTTTCGAGTAGCTCTTGCTCATCGAGGCGGAGATACTTGCCGTTTTCAACGAGCGTTTCGCCATCGACGATGACGGTGCGCACGTCGCGGCTAACTGCGGTTTCCATCAGCGAGCGGATCGGATCGCGCACGGCGCCAAAGGCGACGTCGCGCAGGTTGACGATCGTAATGTCGGCCTTTGCGCCTTTTTGCAGCCGGCCCAAATCGTCGCGGCCGAGCATCTTGGCGCCGCCGAGCGTGATCGCGTTGAAGACGTCGCGCGGATGGCCGGCGAGAAAACTTTTTTCGGCGACTCTCGACGCGATCGCCGCGTAACGCATGTCGGAAAGAATATCTTTCGGGAACGTATCGGTGCCGATGCCCATGTTGATGCCGGCCTGGCGGTATTTGTCGAAGGACTCCATAACAATGCCGAGCTTTAAATATTTAAGCGGGCTATAGGCGACCGACGCGCCCGAGTCGGCGATGATCTTCAAATCGTCGCCGTAAGGATAAATCGTAGCGTGTATCTGCACGCGGACGCCGATCTCCCTGGCGGCTTTCCGAGTGTCTTTCAACAACGCCGGCGTGCAGGAGTCGACGTGCCCGGGAAAGAGCAGCGCGGTCATGCGGCCGCTGCACGCGCCGTTGTATTTCTGGGCAAAGTCGATAGCGGCCTTTAATCCTTTAGTGCCGCGCTCGTTATCCCAATCGTATTCCAATCGACCTTCGCGGTCGTGAAAGAAAGAAACGTTTTTGTAGCTCGGCCCGGCGGCACAACGGATGCCGACTTGATCGATCATGTCGACGTAGCGCTCTGTTTCACCGCCGGCGCCGCCGATGTCAAAGGTCGTCGTCACGCCGCTTTTGAGAACGTGAATTAGCGAAAACCGCTGGCCGACGTCGACGTCTTTTAAGTGAGCCGAATGCGCGCCTTCGCGCGTCGGTCCGCCGTGAGCCAAATAGTTGGACGCAAAAAAATCGGTCTTGGTCGAGTCGTTGAGAATATAGTCGCTGGCGTTGATGCCGGAGTGAAAGTGCGTGTCGATGAAACCAGGAGAAACCAAGCAGCCTTGGGCGTCGATCTTTTTGTCGACCGGCTGTGCATACTCTTTGCCGACAAAATCGATGCGATTGCCGTCGAAAACAACCAAACCGTCGTTGATAATTTCGTGCTCTTTGCCGTCGAAGCCGACGACCCAGCCGCCTTGAATAAGCGTTTTCATTGCTCGTGCCTTTCGGATCTTGGAATGCGAATCAGACGCAGGACTAACAAAAGAAGGTAACTTAGACAAGTTCTTCGGCGCGTGTATCGCTTGAGGAAGAACTAGAGATCGTCGCTTCCCATTGACTGTGGTGAATAAAGAGAGGTTCGTGAGCGGACGGTGATGCGGATAACGACAGCCCAACGGGCATCAAGCCGACATTGATCCGGCCTCTCTCGTCGTCATCACTGCGGCTTTATTTGCTCCACAGTTCTCTCTGAAAGCCGCTCTTTTCCAAATTGTTGACGAATGAATTATCGTAAAGGTCTTCGGCTCTTCGCTTGATCGGCACTCCCAACCTGCGCTGCAGCTCAACCGATTCGGCGACCGCCGCGCTCGGCACGATCATGTGCCGGTCGACGATGTCTTTGGTGTAGACGTTATAGGAAACTTGCAGTGCCTCTTCGTCCTTCACTCGCATGGCTTTCGCGATCGCTGCTTTCGTCTTTGCCGGATTATTATCGGTAAAATGGATCGCTTCGGCGAATGCAGCAACCATGCGTTGCACCATTTCCGGCCGTTCTCGAATCGTCTGCGAGCTCGCATGGAGCGAGCTGTAGATAAAAGGAATGTCCATATCGATCAGCCGGTAGGTTACATTATACCCGTCATTTCTCGCGCGCACGTCGAGCGGCGGTGTAATCACGATGCCTTGGACGATGTTGGCTGCCATCGCCTGGTAGCGCTCGGACTGGCTGCCGCCGATAGGGCGCATAATCACGTCGGGAACATTGAATTTTTTCACCAACAGACGCGACAACCGATCGCTCAAATCGCCGGCTCGCGCCACGCCTAAAGACTTTCCTTTTAAATCCTCAAGCCGGTGAATCTCTTTCCGCGTCACCAGCACGTAGGGAAGTTTAATCAGCGGCGCCGCTACGAGCTTCACGTCGACGCCGGCTGCCAAAGAAGGGATCGTTGCATCGGCGGCGCAATAAAGAAATTGTATCTCGTCCGCCATCAGCGCCGCCAGCGACGGACCGCTGCCGCGGATGAAGACATGTTCGATCCTAAAACCGTACTTATCGAAAAGATGATTTTCCAGCGCCGTGTAAAGGTGGGCGAAGCCGCCGGAGACGGCGCACGTGGCAATGCGAATCTTGGTCGACCGTTCTCCCGCCTTCGCGAGATAAGGGTTGGCGATCACCTGGGAACGCGTCGCGGCAATCGAAACCGCCACGAGCAAAAAGGTCTTAATCCGCGCGCCGAGTCTCGCTAACGGTGTGCAATTCTGGGGCGCGGCGAAAAGCCATTTCTTCCTCATGATGAGATCCTTCTAACGTCGAGCAGCGGCGAATAATAGTCTATTTCATTGTGCCGCTCAAACCCTACGGTCCGAGAGCTGTTAAGAAAAAAATTCGCAGGAGCGAGCTAGACTGCGAAGCGAAAATGGATGATGTCCGCGTCTTTGACGAGGTAATCCTTGCCCTCCAAGCGGAGCTTTCCGGCCTCTTTGCACTTTGCGTCGCTGCCGTAAATGACGAATTCGTCGTAAGGGACCACTTCCGCGCGGATAAATCCCCGTTCGATATCGCTGTGAATTTTCCCGGCTGCTTTCTTGGCCACAGTGCCTTGAGTGATCGTCCATGCGCGCACCTCATCTTCGCCGGAGGTGAAAAAACTGATGAGGTTCAATAAAGCGTAAGATGCCCGAATAAACCGTTCCCGCGCCGGCTCTTCGATGCCGATCTCTTTCAGGAAGGCCGTGCGGTCATTTTCATCGAGCTGAGCGATCTCCATCTCGACCTTGCCGGCAAGAGTAAGCCCATGAAGTTTACGGCGATTTAGTTCTTCTTGATAGGTCGAGCCGAGCGGCTGGCCGGCTTGTTCCTCGGACTGGTTGAAAATCACCAGCAGGGGTTTGCGGCTGAGAAAGCCGAACCCTGAAGCGAGATTTTCTTCGTCTGCGCTGAAACTCAATGTTCTGAGGCTCACTTCGTTTTCCAACGCTTCGGAAGAGCGGGTGAGCAATGCTTCCTCTTGGGGTCGTGCTTTTTCCTTTTTTAAACGGCTGCGGCGATTCTCGACCACGGCAAGGTCCGCGAGAATCATTTCCGTCATGAGATCGTTAAGCTCTTTGATCGGGTTGGCGCCGGCGCCGAAATCGCGCAGCACCAGAGTGATGGCGTCGACCTCGCGCATCTGCGTGACTAGCGCTTGATTCGACTTGAGGTTCTCTTCACCCTCGCTCGGCGGAAAGTCCGTGAAGCGAATTTCTGCATAAGTCGTTTTTTTCGGCTTGAAGATCTGCGCCAGTTTATCGATGCGCGCATCGGGAACCTTGATGACGCCCAAGTGGATCTCTTCTTTGCCGCCAAATCCACCGGTGTGGGCTTGAAGCCCCGTGAGCATATTGAAGATCGTCGTTTTGCCGGCGCTCCGATGACCGATTAAGCCAACTTTCATGCAGCAATTGCTCCTAATTCTTCAGATCAGGTGAGAAAATGTATCAGGAAAGGCCGTCCGAATAAATCGTCTTCTCGTACGAGTCGCGGCGAGATTTACGGCGGCAAAAACAGCATCGCCCAGCTCCCGTCACGCCGATCCTATCGGCGCCGCAGCTGGGCGATGGTTATTGAATTGGAAGATGATCGGCGGCCTAACGTTTCAACGCGAGAAATACGCTTGCGTCGCCGCGCCGAACCAGCATCAAGACTGATTTCCCCTTCTCGCTGCGGGCCATTTCACGGTTATAGTCTGCGAGATTTTTTACTGGTCGGCGGTTGATCTGAGTAATCACGTCGCCCGATCGCAATCCCGCGTCGTCGGCGCTGCTCCCCGGCTTGACATCTGTGATGACCAACCCCTCCGCACGATCCAACCCCAGGCTTTGAGCAACCTCGGGTGTCACCGGTTGCACCGCCAGACCCAAATCACCCTCCTGGGTCGATGCGGTGACTTCATTTTCTTTCATTTCCCCGACCGCGATCGGCAGCGAGACTTCCTTGCCGTCCCGGATAACTTTGAGCGGCACCGTGGTTCCCGGCGCGATGCGGGCGACTAAAGTTGGCAGGTCGCTTGAATCTTTAATTTCTTTGGAATTGAATTCGACAATAACATCACCCGTCTTTATACCGGCGCGCTCCGCGGGGCTTCCTCGCATCACATCCGCAACCAACGCTCCCCGTTGCTGTTTCAAGCCGAGCGAATCGGCAATTTCCGGCGTGATCTTTTGCACGGTCGTGCCGAGATACCCGCGCACCACCTTGCCTTTGTCTTTGAGCTGCGGCAGCAGTTCCTTGATCGAATTGGTTGGAATGGCAAAGCCGATGCCGATGTTGCCGCCGGACTGGCTAAAAATTGCCGTGGTAATGCCGACGACTTCGCCACGCAGATTGATCAAAGGCCCGCCGGAGTTGCCTGGATTGATCGACGCGTCGGTTTGAATGAAATTGTCGTATGGCCCGGCGCCGATCTGTCGTCCCTTTGCGCTAACAATACCCGACGTAACGGTGTGATCGAGACCAAATGGATTACCGATGGCCATTACCCACTCGCCCACTTCGAGGCGATCGGAATCGCCCAAAGTTGCGACCGGCAAGTCTTGGCCAGCGTCAATCTTAATGACGGCGATATCGGTTTTTTGATCTTTGCCGATCACTTTCGCATCGTAAGTTTTTCCATCCGACAACGTAACGGCAATTTTTTGGGCGCCGTCCACGACGTGATAATTGGTCAGGATCGTGCCGTTGCGGTCGATAATGAAGCCCGAGCCGAGGCCATTCTGGCGTTGCGGCCCGCGCGGAACACGCCCACCGAAAAACCTTTGCCAAAACTGGCTCATGGGATCGTCGTCCTCGAAAGGCGACGGCGCATCCGCGGCCGCTTTACGAACTTGAGTCGTCGAAACATTCACCACCGATGGGCCGACTCTTTTCGCCAGGCTAGCAAAGTCCGGCAGACCTTGAGATACCGCTGGGGGCGCGCTACTAGCTACCGGCAGGATTCGGCCAGCCGAATAATACTGTTCGATGGCACCGCTAATCCCGACTCCGGCGAGGACACACAGCATGCTACCGACAACTAATGAAGATAGCGCTATACTCTTTTTCTTGGTTAATTCGCTGATCATATTTTTTGACCCTCCACCACCTTTAGACATGGCGGTTTAAATTTCGGTTCAGTTTCTGCGCCGGAAAGCACCCCTGAATCACCGCGCCTTTCGATTGTCTATCGTCTCCCTTTTTATTTAACCGGTTTGAGAGTTAGCGGCTTCCCTCTTGCCGCGATTTCCTACGACTGATTCCTTCCAGCGCAACAAGCCCTGCCTCATGTATTGCGGGTCGTAACCCAGTGCTTCGCAAACATTTTCAAATGAGAAGAGATAAGAATGATCTTCATTCATGATCCATCCCTCCGCATCTAAATGCATGGAGCGCTTTCGTTTGCACGTTGCCGAAACGTTGTCCTGAAAGCACACGACCGCATCCTGGAGCACGGCGAGCATCAGCACACGCTCGGGATCGAGGTAAAAGCGCCGACGATAGGTGGACTGGTATTGGTTTTCGACCAAAATATCCGGCTGAAACACCGCCAGTGCCCGCTCTTCAACCGGCGCTCGGGGCTGATCGACACTCCTTACCCAAAACGGCGATCGGACGCGCTGATGGCTCGCCTTTGCCCTAGCTGATTTTTTAGCGATCATGGACCTTCCTCCAACTGACTTAGACAATACTCTTACGCGCATTGTTCCAATTTTTTTTGCCAGAGCCGTAACGTCCTTACTAAAAGGCGTCCTGCGAAATCGAAGAAGCGATCGGGTCTCTCTCACCGACCGAAGGGCTCGACATTTGAGGTTACTACTTACGAAATGAGCCCGGTGAGAGCTAAATCAGCAGAACTGAATCGAGCAGATAGCGCGGAAGTTTTGGTCCGTCGGGGCTCCCATAAGTGAACGAATCGCTGCACCCACCAAGCGACGCACTCATAGACCATCCTGCCACAGGAGTCTCGGTCAACGGCGCCGGTGGATCGCACGTTTCGCAGTCCAAGGCCATCCGCCAAGCCAACCTCGCCAAGCGGGACAGCCCAGGTGAAAAACTATCGTGCAGCGCCAATCTGTGGATCGGCCTGACGATCACATTGGTCTGCGCCAGACCGAGTGAAAAACCACCTAGAGTGAAGACGAGAGTCAGCAGCCCGACGATCGTCGGTATTTTTCTAAACTGCGCGTTCATGGATGCACCAAATTACGCTAACACCGACGAGTGAAAAGTCAACGTTGCCCGATAGAGAGCTCACATTGCGGTGCATCAGCTAAGCCTTCATGCGCTCGCTCGTCAGACAGTTTCAGTAGCCTCCTTATGCCTGCGCGCCTGGTCACCGGTTGACCGTGTCGCCCAAGATGGTAGATTAACGGCCCATGCCACTAGCGACTATCGAAGCGGCGATCGACGACATTCGACGCGGTCGAATGGTCATCCTGATGGATGATAAAGACCGGGAGAATGAAGGCGATCTATGCATGGCCGCTGAAAAAGTTACACCTGAAGCGATTAATTTCATGGCGACCCACGGACGCGGCTTGATTTGCCTGCCGCTCACCGAGGAACGCGTGAGACATCTGGGCATCGCGATGATGGTGTCTGATAACACCTCACCCTTCGGCACCGCGTTTACGGTTTCCGTTGACTCGGCGACGGGAATTACCACCGGAATTTCCGCTGCGGACCGAGCCAAAACGATTCTCGATGCCATCGCAGATGATGCGAAACCGCAGGATCTGGTAACGCCGGGACATATCTTTCCGTTGCGCGCACGCAATGGAGGCGTCCTGGTACGCGCTGGACAGACCGAAGGCTCGGTGGATCTTGCCCGCTTGGCAGGGCTCAAGCCGGCGGGAGTCATCTGCGAAATCATGAAGAATGATGGCACCATGGCGCGTCAGCCCGACCTCATGCGCTTCGCCAAGAAGCACAGACTAAAAGTCGTGACGATTGCCGATCTTATTCAATACCGCCTGAACTACGATTTTTTGGTTTACCGAGCGGCCTCCGCACCACTACCTACCCGAGTCGGCGGTCTATTCCAGGCGATCGTCTACAATACCCATGTTGATCAGAGCGAACATCTTGCTTTGATCAAAGGCGATATTTCGCCAAAGGAAGAAACCCTGGTTCGAGTTCACACCAAATACGTCCCGGGCGACGTTTTTGGCTTCGAATTGCTCAACACCAACGCGGTGATTCAACGCTCCATGGAAATCATCGCCAAGGAAGGGCGCGGGGTGATCCTGTATTTACAGCCGGAACGCAAAGGACTCCGCCCGGCCATGGTCGCTTACCCGAGACTCGAAGGTAAACAGCAGAAAGAAATGAATCGCTCGTTTGTTTATCAGGCAGACTTTAAGGAATACGGCATCGGCGCGCAAATCCTGCGCGATCTCGGCGTGCGCAAAATGCGCCTGTTGAGCAATAACAAAAAACACCTGGTCGGCCTGCGCGGCTACGGTTTGGAAATCACTGCGCTTGAGCCGATTGCGCGCGAAAATTCGTTGCAAGAGGCCGCCAAACAGAAAAAGGTCAAAGTGCGCCATGCCTAAGCCAAGGAAAAATCTGAAAATTCGCAGGGCGTGAAGCTTATGCCTATCTTCGAATACCGCTGCCAGCGCTGCAGCCATCGCTTTGAAACCATCGTGCTTTCGAGTCGGGAAAAAATCCGCTGCCCACAATGTTCCAGCACGACCGTGGACAAGCAATTGTCGGTATTTAGTTCGCCCGCATCCGGCAAGGAAGCAAGCTCATCGCCCAGTGGCGCCTGCGCGTGCACGCCGCAAACCTGCGGTTGTCATTAAGTCTCTTAAGGCGAGCTCAAGTAACTCGGCAGGTCGAAACGAATGCGTTTGAGCGCCTCGCCCACATTAGAAAAAACCCGCTCTTCCACCAGCTGACCGTTGACCCAGTAATCCAAAGAAGGCGCGTCGGTAAAATTGATGTCGACGAAGCGCGCGCCGATCGGCTCCGCGGCGATGATCACTCTAACGGAATAGCCGGCATCGACAATGAGAGCTCTGACGCCGCGGGGCAATGGCAGGCCGCTTTTAATCTTCGCTAACTTTTCCGCCGGGTAGGTGCCTATTTCCAGCGAATAGTAACCCCACTCGCCGGGTCCAACGGACAAACCATTGAGGAGTTTGGCATTGATATCGACCAAGTTTTTCGCCGCTTGGTCTTGATTGTAATTTCTGAGCAGCTCATACGCCCATTTCTCGATGATTCCTTTGACCGGCGCGGGAGGTTTTTCACGCTCTTTAACCGGCCCGCGATCGATCCACCATTTGGTTTCTTCGAATCCCGGGGTTTTTTCTTCAGCCATGGAATTTGCGATAACGTTTGTGGGTCTTAAATTTTGAATTCCTCGAGCGTGCTCTTGGCGAACAACGAGTCGACGTCCAGTCGCTTGCTGATCAAGCCCTGTTCATAGGTATACTGTACCAAAGTTTCCAGGATATGGCGATTGGCTTCCAAGCCGTACGCCCACGGATCGTCACCGAGAATCTCCCGCTCCTTTTCCATCTCGTCAATCGACCACGCCAGCATATATTTGAGCGCCGAGAATTCGTACATGGCTTCCTGACAGAGCCGCTTTGCTTGGTCGAACGCCTTGAAAAGACTTTGCGCGATCCACGGATGCTTTTCATAGACCTCTTCGCGAATGACTATGGTGTGCATGATCGGAAAAATCTTCGTACGCTGGAAATATTCCTGCTCCACTTCCCGGAAATTCGGCATCAAGCGGCGCACCTTCGGATGACGGCGCACAAACGGCGACGGCATGTGCGCCGAAATCATCGCGTCGATCTCGCCGCGCTCAAGCATACCGGAAAGCGTTTTGCCGGCGGCGATCGCTTGGATGTCGATGTTGGGCGGCAAGTTGTGTTGAACCTTGTCCTGGCGGCCCGGATGCTCTTCGCCGCCGGTAAACCATTTCATTTTCTCCGGCGCCACGCCGTATTCATGCTGTAGAATGCCGCGCGCCCAGGTCGCCATGGTAATTTGATATTCGGGAACACCGACCCGTTTCCCCGCCATATCGGCAGGTTTTTTGATGCCGGAATCGGTGTTGATGTAGATGCACGAATGACGAAACGTCTTTGACGGAAACACTGGAATGCCGATCAGCCGGGGCGCGCCTTTGTCGCGCGACATTAAAAACGAACCGGTCGACATTTCGGCCACATCGAACTCGCCATAACGCAGCATGCGCCAAAAAGTCTCCTCCACGCGCAACGGCAAATACGTGAGATCCACGCCTTCGACCTCAACCCGACCGTCCTGCAAGGCGCGCGTGCGGTCGTAATCCCAACAGGCTAACGTCAAACGGATTTTCCCCATGATGTGCTCCTTGTCGCCAAGGAAATGGCGTCCAGCTCCTTTTTAAGATTGAACTCCGGCGAGAAACTGCGCCGCACCGATCTCGAACTGGTCTTTTTGATTTTGTAATACGACGGCGGCCTCGCCCGAAGCGAGCGTGGTGCGGCGTTGAATCGTATACACCTTGCCGCGGAAGGAGACCGTCGCGCCAGGTTCATATTTGCTCAAAGCTTCGTGATCGGCTTGCGGATCGATCTTTTCCATGGTGTCGATTCATAACATATCGCCGCGCGAAGCTTAAATCGCCGCCAAATTGACATCCCCAACACCCGAGATTAAAGTCACCGCGAGATGAGTGAAAAACTATGCGCATCGCGGTAATGGGCACCGGCGCCGTCGGCGGTTACTTCGGCGCCAAGCTGGCGGCGGCCGGGCACGAGCTAGCATTCCTCGCCCGCGGCAAGCCTCTCGATGCCATGCGCCGCGCCGGCTTGCGGATCAGCAGCACGGACGGCGATCTACACATCACCGACGCCGTCTTTAGCGCCAGCCCGGCGGACGTCGGTATCGTCGATCTCATTTTGTTTTGCGTCAAGTCGTATGACACCGAAGCTGCCGCGCAGTCCCTCGGCGCGATGGTCGGTCGCCACACAACCATTCTGTCATTGCAGAATGGCATCGATAATCCGGCGAGGATCGCTCGACTGTGGGGCGAACAGCGCACCCTGGCGGGCGTGGTCTACATCGGCGCGCAGGGCGCATCTCCGGGGGTAATTATTCACTCCGCTGGAGGTAAGATTATTTTTGGTCAACTGGAAAAAGCCGATGACTCGGCGCAGGCGGTGGAACGATTATTATCGCAGGCGGGGATTGCGTGTGAGCTCAGTAGCAGCATTCAAAAGATCCAATGGAGCAAGCTACTTTGGAACGCGCCGTTCTGCGCGATCAGCTGCCTGACGCGCGCCGACGTCAAACAGATCGTCGAATCCGACGCTCTCACAAAACTTGCCCTGGACTGCATGGCGGAAGTCCAAGCTGCTGCCCGCTCTCGGGGCGTTGACTTGCCGCGCGGCCTATTCGACGAAACGATAGCATTCTCCAGAGGCTTGGGCGCTTTCAAGCCCTCCATGCTGCAGGATTTGACCGCCCGAAAGCCGCTCGAATACGAAGCGTTCAACGGCATCGTGACAAATATCTTGCAGCAAGCCGGTCAGGCAGCGCCGATCAATCAGACGTTTTACGCTCTGCTCCAGCACCTGGATAATCAACTTCGCGAGGAGGCCGCACGCTAGAGACATGGGAATCTCGACTGTGCTTCGCTCACTGATGGTTTTTTTGGTCGTTGTCCCCGAGTTGAACCTGGTTTTTCCACCACGCGCCACGGCGCAAAGTGACAACAAAGAACTCGTGACAAACGGCCAGTATATTTTTGCTTTAGCCGGTGGCTGCGCCTGCCACACGGTCCCGAAGGGAACTCTGCACGCGGGCACGCGGGCTTTTCCGATTCCCTTCGGCACCGTGTACAGCACCAACATTACCCAAGACAAGGAAACCGGTTTGGGCAACTGGACCGATCAACAAATTCGCGACGCGATGACAAAAGGGATCCGGCGCGACGGCAGCCGGGTGTTACCGGTGATGCCGTATGAAAAATATTCCGGCATGGCGCAGGAAGATTTAAAGGCGCTGATCGCTTATCTGAGAACTCTCAAGCCGGTCAAGAAAGCGACGCCGGAGTTGAAAAGTTGGGCGCCGTTGGCGCGCAGTTTAGGCACACCGATCTATCTTAAAACATTTGGCCGCTTCAGTAGCGCGCCGTCCGAGGCGCCGAAAACCGGCGTCGAGCGCGGCCGCTACTTAGTCGAGCATGTCTCCCTGTGCAGCGACTGCCACACGCCACGAAACTTCTTGGGCGTGCCGAATCAATCTTTTTATTTAGCCGGCGCAGGTGAAAAGATCGGACCCCTCGGTCAGGCAGTAGCGAATATCACGCCCGACAAAGAGACCGGTATCGGCGAATGGAAACGGGAAGACATCGTAGAACTATTGCACACCGGGACTAAGCCCGATTTCGACAACGTCCAGGGGTTGATGTACGAGGTCATCCAGGGCACGCCGCACGGCTACAAAGACATGAAAAAGGAAGACGCGCTGGCGATCGCCGATTATGTGAAATCGATCCCACCGATTAAGAATAAGATAAAGTAGAGTGTCGCTGCAGTGAGCTAATTTCGCGGCACCTGTTTGATCACCTCGCCGATCACTTGGTCGGCGCTGATATTCTCAGCTTCGGCTTGGAAGTTGAGGATAATCCGGTGGCGTAGCGCGGGGATAACAGTTTTTTCGACGTCTTCGTAGCTCACGTGAACCCGGCCTTCGGCGAGCGCATTGCCTTTAGCGCCGAGAATGATCGATTGCGCCCCACGCGGACTGGAGCCAAAGCGAATATATTGCTTGACCGAGCTCTTCACCGGACCGCCGTTTTGACTCTCGAGTTGTGTCGCGTGCACCAGGCGAACGACGTAATCTTCGATGGGCGGCGCGATCATGACTTGGCGCAGCAGTTGTTTCATCGTGTTGACTAGCTCGCCATTATCATCCGGCAGAACCTTGGCGGCATCGGTGACTTCTGTGCCGGTGGTGCGCTTCAATATCTCCCGCAGTTCGGCCGGCGCTGGCGGCGTCACCAAGAGCTTGAAGAAGAAACGGTCGAGTTGCGCTTCCGGTAGCGGGTAAGTGCCTTCGAGCTCGATCGGATTTTGCGTGGCCAGCACAATGAACGGCGAGGTGAGAATATGCGATTCGCCGAATACCGTGACTTGTCTCTCTTCCATCGCCTCGAGCACCGCCGATTGGGTTTTCGGCGTGGCTCGATTGATCTCGTCAGCGAGCACAACATGAGCGAAGATCGGTCCCTTCTTGAATTGAAACTCACGCCGGCCGCTGGTATCCGTCAGCACTTCAGTGCCGACGATATCCGAAGGCATCAAGTCGGGCGTGAACTGAATGCGTTTAAAGGACATGCCGAGAGCATGGCTCAGAGCCTTAACGAGCAACGTCTTGCCTAAACCAGGCACGCCTTCCAGCAGTACGTGCCCTCCGGCGAAGAAAGCGATCAGAACTTTTCGAATCAGATCGTCGTGGCCGACAATAACCTTTTGTACCTCCGTCTCGAGACGCTTGAACACCTGTTGAAATTGCTCCGGCTCCATTAAATTTCCTTTCCCGGTCAACGAATCATGCCCCGATACTCGATCGGCATCTGCTGCTTCTCCGTCGGCGCATTGGGAATATGGGCCGGTAGCGGCACATTGCTCACAGGCACCTGTGAGCGACGGCGGCCACTTTTAGACTCTCGTGTCGTGCGGCTTTCGCCCTTGCTGTCGATGATTTCCTCGGGCAACTGCACGGTCACGTAGCGTGCCCCTTTGATGCCTTCCTTGCCTTCGCCCGCCGGGTAATATCGTTCCGCCGGGGGGGCGCCCGAGGGGGGCGGCTGCTCCGAAGCTTGCTCTTTGCCCGCCCCTTCTTTACCGCCGGCTTGGCTTTTGCCGACTTGCTCTTTGTTGGGTTCTTTGTTCGCTTGGCTGGGGTCCGGTTGATTGTGCTCCTTGGCATCGCCCTGCTGCGGGTTCTTATCTTGACCGGGCTCTTTTGGATTTCCCTGGCTGTTTTTTCCTTGCTGTGGGTCTGTGCTTAATTGCGCGCTCGAATCATTCTTACTTTCACCGTTGCCGCCTTGGCTTTGCTTGCTTTCACCCTCGCCGTTCTGCGGCAGATTACTCTGAATGCCACCGCCGCTTTTCTGCTGGTCTTTTTGCCCTTCCTGTCCGCTCAATTGTTGTTGCTCCATGCCTTCAAGAGCGCTCGCCGCCTGACCGAGCAGATCGCGATTGTCTTTTTGCTCTTCTTTCTTTTGCTGCTCGTCAATTTTTTTCTCGAGCTGTTGCGCCAGCGCTTGTTTTTCTTCCTCGGCAGTTTTTGGATTTTCGATTTTCGCTGCCAATGCTTCGAGATCGCGCGCGAGCCCCTTCAGCGCCGGTTTGACCGCCATCTCTCGCGCCAACTGTCGGAGGCGCTCCGGCACGGCATTCGGCTGAGCGACGGTCAGAGCAAAAGGCCCGAGGAAATGAATCAGCAGCGCCGCAATCAGTGAGCCGCCGACCGACCAATAAGCTGAGCGTTTGAGCTTGTAAGGAAAATCCCGCTTAAGTTCGACCCGGTCGACCAAGCCGACGGTTTGAAGGCGTAACCTCGCGACAAACGATGGCGGAAAATTGCCCGGCTCGATGGTCGCCAAGGTAAGAAAATGATCTTTGGCTCCGGCCTGCTGATCGATTAATCGCGCGGCGGATGAAACGCTCGGCCGTAGCGGCCGATAGCGCAGCGCCACGGCGAGGATTCCCAGCGCGGCAATGGTCGTTATCCAAAATATCACAGCGATGGAATCAAGCCATGCAGTCCGAAACAAGACTGTCATGATATAGATAAACGCGCCGGCCGGCGGAATAAAAATAAGCAACGAGTCCCAAAGGACATGCTGACTCAGCTGGGCCGCCAAACGATGAACAAGACTCTCCGGCTGGTCGAGATCCCGTGAGTGAGACAACACTTGCATCAGCGAAATTATAACATGTCGGCAGAGGGGGCTGAAGCGCGTCTTTTCTAGTTGCGCGCCACTGATTTGGCGCGCGGCTGGGGCTCGCGCACGGGTTGGTAAATTTTTACCGCGTGGTTGTGCGCCTCGATGGTTTCGGAGAACAAATGGGTACCATCGTTTTTGGATACAAAATAAAAGTACGGCACCTCGGCTGGATGAAGCGCGGCGCGGATTGACGAAAGGCTCGGGTTGCAAATCGGCCCCGGCGGCAGCGCAGTAATGCGATAGGTGTTGTAGGAATTGGGATCGTTGAGATCCTTCCGGGTTAAATTGCCGTTGAAATCCTTGAGCCCATAGATAACCGTGGGATCGCTTTGCAGCGGCATTTGGTGTTTCAGCCGGTTGTGAAATACTGCGGAAACTAGCGGGCGCTCCGCTTCAACTCCCGTTTCCTTTTCAATGATCGAGGCGAGGGTGAGGATTTCATGAGTAGTTAATTCAGTTGCGCCGTCCCGTTGATCCAAAATCGGCTGCAACACCTTACGAAACTGCTCCGCCATGGTAAGAATGATGTCCGGTTCCGGCGTCTCGGGAACAAAGTTATAGGTGCTGGGGAACAAGTAGCCTTCTATGCCCTTGTCTTGCAAGCCGAGCCGCGCCAACAGATTCGGATCGGCTGCGGCGACGAGAAATTTCTCCTTGTTCGCTATTTGCATTTTTTCCAGCAGCGCGGCAATCTCCTTCACCGTCAAGCCTTCGGGAATCGTCACGGTTTGAAAGATACCTTTGCCCGAAACCAGACGATCTAAAACCTCGCGCGCGGTCACGTTAGCTTCAAACTGATATAGCCCTTGATGAATTTTCTTGTCAGCCCCGTTCAGGCGCGCCCAGAGCGAGAAAAACAATCCGTTCGAGATGATTTTTTGATCGCGCAGTTTGCGCACGACGGTGGTCAAAGAATCGCCCTGTTCCACGCGGATTTGGGTTGGCAGCGACTCGCCAGCGGGCATCCCATAAAAAACGTACTGGAGAAACGCAGCCGCCGAAATTGCCGCGGAAATGATCGCGGCAAAGAGAAAATTTCGTAAAGTTTTCACGGTCGCGCGGCGAAACCGGCTGGCAAGCGGAAGGAGGCTGGTGAAATTACCGACAAATTAATTTTCCGTGAGATTAACCTTCATCCAGCCCTCGATCTGGCGCACAAAACCGGCAAACGGCTCTTCGCCGGGCGCCGCCGCGAAATAAGCCTTGCGCGTATAATCGAGCGCGCCGGAATAATATTCGAACTTCTTCGAAAGTTCTTGGTAGAGAAAATAGCCAGTGCGATAGAGCGAGAGATCAAGTTCGGAAACGGTCCAATACGACCGGCTGCCTTCCTGAATGTAATAGTCGAGCGTGCCGCTACCTTCAACATGTTTGCGGAACATTCCGCTCATGAATAACGCGTAGTCACCTACGTACTTACGCAAAGTGCGCTCTTGCAGGACATCGCTTTCGTCGGATCTGGCAGGAGGCTGACGCGCCAGCATTTCCACCATGCTGTCCACTTTTCGACCGGCTCGGCCGCGAATTTTGTACAGATTATCCGTCCGGGCAAAGTCGGCGAGGACATCGGCGACGTAACCGGCCACTGTGCCATCGTAGATTCCCAGCTGCCAGAAACTTTGGCGAACGACTTTGAGAAAGAAACTCTGTAGCCGGTTGTCCGAGTCCCTGTTTTCCATCGCTAGACTACAATGATAGCAAAGTTACCAGCGTGTGAAAAGGTTCTATTCAAAAGAGCGTCGCACATACATCGGACGGCCGCTGAATCGACCTCGCGAATCCTCCCTCGGGAGCACGAAAAACCTCGATGAATTTTGCGCGACTTCGATCATCTTCAAAAGGAATAGCAAAGCACCACAGGCGCTAATCCAACGGTCGGGTTGCTTGGATGCCGCCGCTCGCATAGGCGTTGCGCACGTATTGGGAAATCATCCGTTGGGTGTTGAAAAACGATCCATTCAGCGCGATGGCAGAACGCATTACTTGGGCAAAATTTTCAGGCTCTTTGTAATAGAGCGGCAGGATCACGGTTTCAAGTTTTTCGTAGAGCGATGCTGCTTCCGCCCGGGAATCGTTCTCCGTTTCGTCGTTATCACCGATCGACCATCCGGTGACGCCTTCGATATGGCCCTCGATCCACCAGCCGTCGAGAACGCTGAAGCTGGGCACGCCGTTAAGCGCCGCTTTCATGCCGCTTGTGCCGGAAGCTTCCTGGGGCCTAATGGGAGTATTGAGCCAAACATCGACGCCGGCGCACAGAAGCCTGCCTAGCGCCATGTCATAGTTTTCCAGATAAACCACCCGCACATCATTGGCGAGAGCCGCCGCTGCTTCGAAGATGCGACGAATGATCGCTTTGCCGCTCTCATCGCGCGGATGAGCCTTTCCAGCGTAAATGAGCTGCACGGGACCGACCTGACGGGCAATTTCTTTGAGGCGTTCGCGGTTGGTAAAAAGCAAATCGCCTCTTTTATATCCCGTCGCCCGGCGGGCAAAACCGATTGTGAACACCTTGCTATCGAGCTGTATCCCAGTAAGCCAACGAACTTGCTGAAGAAGGTCCTTCTTTGCCTCAACGTGCGCCTGGCGTATGTCAGCCAATGGGATGCCGATGGCATAACGGAGGTAGCTATTATCACGACGCCAGGCGGGCACGAGCCGATCGTAAAGCGCCGCAAATGGCGCACTCGTCCATGTCGTAGCATGGACACCGTTGGTGATCGCGGCGATACTGCGGTTTGGAAACATGGCGCGTGAAATCTCGCCGTGCCGCATCGATACCGCATTGACGAAGCCGGACAGTCGTAGTGCCAGCTCAGTCATATTGAGCGAGCCGTCCATCAGCTGGAGCCCGACAAGCGCGGCTGCTCTAGCCTTGCCCAGCACCTGAGAAACCAAATCAGCGTTGAACCGATCGTGTCCGGCCGGCACTGGCGTATGCGTAGTGAACACGCAGCGCCGGCGCACCGTTTCGACCTCGACCTCGGAAAAGCCCCGTTCAGACAGACTGCCAGACTGCTTCTCTATGAGAGCGAGCGTTGCCAGCGCTGAATGTCCCTCGTTCATGTGAAAAACGCGCACATCGCTGTAGCCGAGGGCATGGAGCATCGCCACGCCGGCCAAGCCCAAAATCGTCTCTTGGCATAATCGATAACGCTCGTCACCACCGTAGAGGAAATCGGTAAGACCTCGATCGGCCGGCTCGTTTTCCGGCAAATCTGTGTCGAGAAAAAACAGCGGCACCGCGTGCCCGGTGATGCCCTGAAAAATATATTTCCAGGCACCCACGCGCACGTCGCGGCCTTCGATGGAAACGCTAACTCCCGGAGACACGCGCGCGAGTTGGCCTTCGGGCGACCATTTAGCTGGACTTTCTAGCTGGTTTCCCCCTGAGTCGAGACGCTGGTCGAAGTAGCCTTTGCGGTGGACTAGGGAAATAGCCACCATCGGGATCTCAAGGTCAGCCGCCGAACGCAGCATGTCGCCGGCCAGCACGCCTAAACCGCCACTGTAGGTTGGGATTTTCGAATCGACGGCGATATCCATGGAAAAATAGGCGATGGTCCCGGTTTGGGGCAAGGTGTTATTCATGATGATGGCTCTTATTTGACGAACTCAAGAATCAATCTATTGGGTGGATTGGGGATACGAATCGATGGTTTCGCAGCGTCCCTGAAGAGTTGAAGCTATTTTAGCCATAGCATAATGCCCTCACAGGGGCAATTATTAAAGGACAAAGAACCTTGAAAAAGCAAGGACAATGCCAGTCGCAGCTTTAACGAAATCACGGAACATTTCCCTGCAGATCGGCACTCGAGCCGCGATCGATCGGAGCCACTTCGCCGTTCGTTGCACGTATTTGTTATTTTTGGCACTACCGCAGGTTGAATGACGCCCGCAATGACTCCCAAGAGTCGTGATTGCTCAAAGTACGTAAGACCATCAACGTCGGCGGCATCATGCGGAAATCGTCGGCTTGGCAGCGATCGAGAGCTACGCACGGAGAAATCCATAGACTCTCGGAAACTTCCTCTGAAGCATCCAAGGGACTCTGGTCGGGCGGCAATGTCGCGAGATAAAATCGCGTGTCGAATCGGGCAGGATAGTGTTCCGGCGTGATCCGATGAAAAAAATAAGTCAGCCGGGTCAAATCACAGATAAGCCCTTCGGATGAGAGCAGTTCGGCAAAACCAATCTTCCCTTTTTGTAAGGCGGATCGCTTCGTACCCACGCCCTCGACAATCGGCTGAGAGGAAAGATCCGCTTGCGATTCGCCTTGGCGAAGAAAGAAATGAATTCCTACTTCCTCAAAAAGCTCTCTCACGGCCGCCACCCAATAGCCTAGACAAACTTCCGGTGCCTCGGCGGCACCGAGTTTCTGCTGTGCTTCGGCGGGTGTCACACCGCGGGTGAGACTAATCATCGCCGTCGAGCAATCGCTCTCTTCAACCCGCCCACCCGGGAAGACGTAGACACCGGCGTAGGTATCCATCTTGTCCGGTCGACGGTTCAAGTAAATTTCGAACCCTTGGTCTCGGTCAGGCCGAAGCAGCACCACGGTGGAGGCGGGTTGTGGAATCGCGGGGAGCGCCATAGGTCAATTCGTTCAAGTCTGCCAGGTTTGATCTCTTATTGGCCTGAACGGTTACGACCGCTCAGCTTCGTGGCGACGGTTTGCCGATATGAATATGCGCACCGGTCGCTGCCCCGGGAACAGCGTTTCTAAACGCGATAAATGGAATACCTGCTTGACGAAGATAACTTAGCAGGGATTGTCCTTCCGAGCTGTCCGGATGGAGCGCCACATCCATCGCGTTGTGATGATCGAAGTGCAGGCGGTCATGCGTCGCCGTCTGGCCGAACGCGCTGATTGGCAATGCCCGACCAAAAGCCTTTACAAAAAAGCTTTTAATTTTAGCGGCGTCTCCCAGCGACCACAACGCCCCGCCGTTGAAGCGCAGAAAGGCGTTGGTCTCGCTATAGCCTCCCACGCCCAGTCCGGGCAAACCAAGTAACTCATCGCGCATCATATACTCGGTAATTGCCGTGTCTGTTTCAGCAAGCCAGCGCTTGTCTTCATCCACACGAATCATTGCCGCGGCTAAGCCCTGCTCGGCCTGGAGGACGTCATTACGTGCGATAAGGCCCTGATAATAGAGCTCGCGGCGGCGCTCGTATTCATCGGCGGATTGCTGTCGTTCGATTTCGTGAAGCGCTAGCAGTTTTTCGGCGCCGGCCCGGGTTTCTTTTATCTTTTGGATGACGTCGGTGCGGGACCGTGTGAGCTCCGATGTGGTCGGATTGATCCGTCGATTTACAGGCAAGCGACCCGGTGCGCTCCTGGGGGTTTCCTGCGCGTCACCGCTACGAGGAACCAATAACAGTGCCACCGCGAGCGTCACGCGGCCAGCAAAAACAAACCTCGCTCGTCGTCTCATTTCCTTGTACAAATTCCCCCGAGTGTAGGAACTAAGCTAGTGTTGGTCAAGCGCAATCAAATCTCCAAGGAGCCGGGTTTGTAGCAGGCCTGACCACGCGATAATATCAGCGGTCGGGGCTTGAATTTTCCCCGCGTCCCACGAGGAGATCATGAAAATACCAAGATGTCGGGTCTGGGTCGCGTATATTGCTATCGCTTTGGTATTCGCATCTGAAAATAAGGCGGCACAAGCTCAGGCTCTGCCCGACACAATCGAGAAAATTAAACCATCGATTGTTGGAATCGGTACGTTTCAGAAAACACGCCGCCCGCCCGCGAACTTTCGCGGCACCGGATTCGTGGTTGCTGATGGCCTACACATTGTCACCAATGCCCATGTTTTACCCGAGAGAGTCGACACGGAAAAAAAAGAAGCCCTCAGCGTATTTTCCGGTAAAGCGGATAGCGTCGAAATACGCGAGGCCACAAAAATTGCCGAAGATCGTGACCATGATTTGGTGATCCTGAAAATTACCGGCCGCCCGCTGCCCGCGGCGATCCTAGGCGAGTCCGCGAAGGAGAAACCTACGCGTTCACCGGCTTCCCGATCGGCATGGTTCTCGGTCTCAACGCGGCTACACATAGAGCGATCATTGAGCGATCATTTCCGCGATCACGCCCATTGTTATTCCCCAGTTATCCAGCCAGCAGTTAGATAAAAAAATCTTAGTGCGGCTTGCCGCGCTTTATAACATCTTTCAACTCGACGCTACCGCCTACCCAGGTAACAGTGGTAGCCAGCTCTATAATACCGAGAGTGGACAAATCATCGGTATTATCAATAAAGTATTCATCCAGGAAACCAAGGAAACGGTCATCCAGAAACCAAGCGGAATTTCTTACGCGATACCGATCAATTTCCTCCAAGAGCTGCTTAAAAAAGTCCGCCCCGAATAATGGGTCGACCAGAAACGATCCCGCTTTTTGTTGTGCTACAAGTCTGGGCAAAGGCGCCGACATAAAGTCAGGGAGTTTTGGTGAGCGAAGGAATGTCAGCGGTTCCCAGGATCACTGAAATTTGCAGGCTTTATAACGGAAACTCCTTCATTTTGCCATTGCAAACATATTTACTGCAGCCAGATTCAATTCAACGGATCAAGGAAAGCAAAGTCGCAGCGAAGATGAATCCAAAGATCGCCAACCAGATTATCGCCGCAGTAGACGCTGGTTCGCCATTGGTAAGGTCGCTCAGTTCTCGTTGACCCTCCGGTCGAGCGATATCAAGCAAGTTGTTTCGAACCATTGTCAGTTGCTCCTTGAGTTCGCATTGTTTTTGTTCGTTGAGCCGCGCCCATCGCGCGGCGTCGAATGCAGTTGCTCCGCCCGATACCACGGTGCGCACTGCATCGATCTTAGCGTTTGCGACTGTGCTCGCTTGTGTGCGTGTAAGAGCATTAGTTGTCTTTTCCAATCCATCGAGTTTATCAAGCAGGTTCTGAATTGCGCGCGGCTCTATGTTGGTGACTTTCTATGGGTCCTTTTCCCGCCTCACTGAAAGAAAAACCTACGTAAAACTTGCGTGCAGCACCGTCAGTGAACTAATTCGCATCGAGGCGTATCATCGGTTGGCAGTCCGTGCGCATTGGGCTTTCCCCCACGCAACCTCGAGGCCATCTGCTAAGCGCTCTTAAGATGCTGCAACTATTAGCTATTTATTTGCTGTAACAAACGCCCGAGCGGTCGCCGTGATCATTGCGTTGACAGCAACATCGCTTCGTCAGGATAAGCAGGCAATATTGCGGAGATTAATTAACTGGAAACAACGGTTCACAGCCGGCGAACCGAAGTTTACAGCGAAAACCAAAATTGAAGGCGGGCAGTGGAAAGAGCGTCTGGATTAATGTTCGAGTCGGCCCGACGGTTTGCCGACGTGGATGTGCGGGCCGGTGGACGCGCCCCGCACGGCGCCGCGAAAGGCAATAAATGGAATACCCGCCTTGCGCAGGTGATCGATGAACGCTTTACCTTCCGTACTGTCGGGATGAAGCGCGACGTCCATGGAGTCGTGATGATCGAATCCCAGTCGGTTGTGTGTGTCGGATTGGCCCAACGCGGTCACGGGTAAGCGCCGCCCAAAGGTCTCGTTAAAGTATCTCTCGAGCCGCGGCGCTTCTCGCAGAGACCATTTATACCCGCCGTTAAACCGCGCCACATCGGCCGTCTCGCTAAAACCATTTACCGGCAGCGCCGGCAACCGCTGTACTTTTTCCCCTAACACGGCTTCGGTGATCGCAATGTCGGCTTCAGTTACTGAATGACGCATCTCATAAACGCGACTGAGCGTGGCAACGAAGGCTTGTTCAGCTTCCTCCACCTCCCCCTTGGAGATCTGCCCATCTTGGTAGAGTTTGCGCCGTTTGATAACTTCTGCCCGCAATTTTGTTTGCTCGAGTTCATAGTTAGCCAGGAGAGTTCTGTCATTGGCGAGCGCGTGTTTCATCTTTTCGAGCGCATCCGATGTTCCCGGTTGATCACTGCCACTAAAATTAAAGGCCTGACGCTGCTTGAGAGTAATAAATCCGATCGCGGCAAGCGGCAGGATGATGGCGCCCAACAGGAAACTGCGCGATCTTGCTAAATCAGCAAACATGAGCCTGAAAGTCTAGGCGCTTACGACAGAGCGGTCAAGGCAAAATGAAGCCCGTAACGGAGCGCTCCGTTACGGGCCGTAGATCATCTAATCATCAAGTGATTCGCGCGACCTTTGCGGTCTGACTTCGCACGGGTGACCGGCATGAATAACGCCGGCGCCGCTAAACAGAGGCTAACAAACCTCTTTGGATCAAGTCCTGGGCCATCTTCACCTTGTAGCCATTGTCCTTGAGTGGTTTGGCACCCTCAACAGCGATCTCGCCAGCGCGTTTCGCGTTTGCTTCGTCCAATGGTTTGCCGCGCAGAAATTCTTCCGCCTTAGCGGCCCGCCAGGGGATTGGCGCGACTCCTCCCATGACGACACGCGCGTTGCGCACCACGTTGTCGCTACTCTCAACGATCGTCGCGACGGCCACAATGGCGTGATCCCAAGCGAGCCGCTCACGTACTTTGTGGTAAAAGCCTTTGCTGCCAGCCTTGGGAGTCGGCACATAGATTTCGGTGACGATCTCGCCCGGAACCAAAACATTCTCGCGCCGGTAATCCACCGAAGGCAGAACAAAGAATTTTTCCAAGGGAATCGTTTTCTCGCCGCCGGGCCCGGCGAATTTGATCTGCGCGTCCAACGCCACCAGTGCCGGCGCCGAGTCGGACGGATGGACGATATAGCTCGGCCCAGCGCCGAGGATCGCGTGAAAGCGGCTGTCGCCGGTGACCGTGTAACAAACCTGACCGCCTTTACGTAAGCAGGTAAAGTTCGACGAGCGGAAATACCAGCAAAACGGCCGCTGACAAATATTCCCTGCGATCGTACCCGCGTTACGGATTTGCGGCGACGCCGCTTCACCCGCGGCGTCGGAAAGAATCAGAAGTTTTTCTCTAATCGCGGGGTGCGATTCAATATCGGCAAGCTTGGTGAGCGCGCCGATGCGAAAACCGCCGCGTTCTTCCTTGACGTAATCGAGATTTGGAATAGTTTTTAAATTGATCAGATAGTCAGGCTCGACGACGTGATCTTTCATTAGCTGCAGATATTCACTGCCGCCGCCGACCACCGCTGCGACTTTTTTTTGCTGGTGAAACTTTTGCAGTAATCCGACCGCTTCCTTGACGCTTTTCACATCGATATTTTCGAAGCTCTTCATAACGGCTCCCTTCTCGTTAAACCTGAAGCGCGCGGACGATTTTGTCCGGGGTGATCGGCAGCTCTTTGATCCGTCTGCCAGTGGCGTTGAAAATTGCGTTGGCGATTGTCGCCACTGCCGCCGTGATCGGCGGTTCGCCGACTACCTTGCCGCCAAAAACGCCGTATGGGTCGTAATGCTCGACAAAAATGACCTCGACTTCCGGCGCTTCTAAGTGCGTCGGCACCTTGGCGTCGCGGTAGTTGGGATTGATCGGGATCGCGGTAACTTTGTCGATCAGCAGTTCTTCCGAGAATGCCATGCCGATGCCCTGCACGACGCCGCCCTTGATCTGGCTTTCCGCGGTCAGGCGATTGATGATCGTACCGCTGTCGTGCGCCGCGACGTATCGGGTGATGCGCACGTGCCCCGTCCAGGCGTCGACTTCGACCTCGGCGAAGTGAGCCGAGAAGCACTTTCCGTCCATCTCCTTGGGAAAGCTCGGATTGGTCGTGGCGCGGCCGATTAAATCGCCGCTGTCCTTCACCACTTGTCCCAGAGGAATCTTCTCCGCCGAATCGCTTTTGCGAAAAACCTGGCCGTCGCGCAGGTCGAGATCTTCGGCTTTGCTTTTTAGTGCCTGCGCGGCCAGGGCAAAAATTTGCTTGCGGACATCTTCCGCTGCCGCCACTACGGCTGGACCGGTAAACGCGGTCGTGCGGCTGCCCGACTCGCCGACCGAATACGGCGTGACATCGGTGTCGCCGTTGGTCAGTTGGATTTGGTTGAGTGGAATGCCCAGCGCTTCCGAGGCGATGATCGCCATCGTTGATTTAGCCCCCGTGCCGATGTCGGTGACACCGACCAAAACATGAGCCGTGCCGTCCGGATTGATGCGGATCGTCGCGGCGCCGAGCCCAGGGCGAAATGGATAACCGCCAAGCGCCATGCCGATGCCGTGTTTCATCGGACCGGCCGTGCCGCCAGGCTTGTGCCATTTTTCACTAAAGCCGATGCGCTTGGAGCCTTCGAGGATGCATTGCTCCAGATAGTTCGACGTGAAAGCAAGCTTACCTTTAGATTTTTGTGCCCGATTGCGCATAAACATATCGAGCGGATTGACGCCCAGCTCGAAGGCGATCTGATCCAAAAACGACGCGAAGCCGAATACCGATTGCGGGTAGGCCGGCGCGCGGTAATTAGCCGCGACCACCGTGTTGGTGTGCACGGGTTTAATCACCTTTTTAAAGTTCGGAATGTTGTAAAAATCCGTGCCGCTCAAATTGCCGCTCTGCTTTCGGTAGGCGCCCATGTTGGTGACGGCATCCAGCGTGACGGCGGTAATCGTGCCGTCTTTCTTGACTCCGACTTTGTAATGTTGCTCCGACGACCAGCGGCCGTGCATGCCGATAAAATCGTCTTCCCGGGTGAATTCGAGCTTCACCGGTTGTCCGGCCACCTTTGCGAGCATGGCGGTCATGTAGTCGTAATCCTGCGCTTGATTCTTGTTGCCGAAACCGCCGCCCATGTATTTGCACACCACGCGCACTTTGCTCAGCGGCAGACCGAAATCTTTGGCGATGTCCGTGCGCGCGTTGGAAACGCCTTGGGTTGAGGCATAGACGGTGAGCTTGCCGGCGTCCCATTTGGCGATGCTCACGCGCCTCTCGAGCTGCGCGTTGTTGACGTGCTTGCTGATGTAAGTGTCTTCGAATACGCGATCCGCTTCCTTAAATCCTTGGTCAACGTCGCCCCACGATTCCTCGATCGGCGCGCTGAATGGACCTTTGCCGACGGAAAGATTGCCGTTGGGCGTGATCTTGGGGGCATCGGGTTTCAGCGCTTCATTGGCGTCGAGCACGTGGGGGATTTTTTCGTACTTGACGTCGATGAGTTTCAAAGCGTCCTCAGCGATGTTCCGATCTGTGGCCGCCACCGCAGCCACGGGATCGCCGACGTAGCGCACCGGGTTGTTGAAAATATAGCGGCGATGGGTGAGCCCGCCACTCGACCAGGGAATCTGGGCGTTGCCGTGGTGAATGATCGCTTTGACTCCCGGCAGCTTTTCCGCTTTGGATGTGTCGATGCTAAGAATTTTTGCATGCGGCACGTTGCTGCGCAGCACGCGCGCATAGAGCATCCCGGGAACCTGAAGATCGCCGGTGTACTGCGCTTGGCCGGTCACTCGCTCGTAGGCGTCGATGCGCGGAGTTTTTTTGCCGACGACGGAATATTCTTTTTGTGCTTGTGCCATAAATCCTCCTAACTCGATTTCGCTGCGGTGGCGAGCACGGCGGCGACTTCGCGGTTGTAATTGCCGCAGCGGCAGAGATTGCCGGACAAGCCGCGGCGCGCTTGGGCTTCCGTCGGTTTAGGATTTTTCATGAGCAACGCCTTGCCGGACATGATCTGTCCCGAGGTGCAAAAGCCGCATTGCGGCCCGTCGTGTTCGATGAATGCGTCCTGCAGCGGATCGAGCTTGTCGCCCTTGGCCAAGCCTTCAATAGTAAGGATGTCTTTGCCTTGCATCCAAACCGTCAGCTGACTGCACGAATACATATTGCGGCCGTCGATGATCACCGTGCAGGCACCGCACTCGCCGCGATCACAACCGATCTTGGTGCCAGTCAGTCCCAACTCATCGCGCAATACTTCGGCGAGCGTTTGGCGGTGCTCGACCTCGACCCGATAAGTCTTGCCGTTCACCTTGAGCGCGACCGCTGTCTTGGCGCGCGCCGCGCCGACAGCTTCGGGAACGTAAGCCGCTGCAGGATCGGGTTTTATAAGCCCCGTCGAAACCACCGCAGTGCCGATAGCGCCACCGCCGATTCCTTTGAGAAACGAGCGCCGCGAAAACTTCGCGCCTTTCTTTTCTTCTTCCATGGCCGGTTACCTCCTGTTTGGAAAACTATGTCATGGCGGGTTGAGACGACTAAGGGTTAATATGGAAGGGCGCCACCTGTCAATGGATGAGCCACATCTTGCCGCGCTGATATAAAATCGCTAAGCTCCGGCGCGAAGCATGGAAAAAAAGCCGCAGCTAGAATCCGAAGGCGCTCTCCTCGATGCCGTTTTGGACGAGCTACAAAGAGAGCACGCCGTCAAAGAAATCGCCGGCTGGGACACTGGTTTTGCCAATTTGAGCCGCGCCCTGGATGGCATCCAGCCGGGCTTTTACTTGCTGATTGGCGCGCCGGCAATCGGCAAAACTAGTTTTGCCAAACAGCTTCTCGACCAAGTCGCGATACACAATCGTGTAACAGGAATGTTTTTTAGCTTTGCCGAAACCCGCAAAGCATTGCGCATCAAAACACTGGCGCGCTTGAGCGGCTTGGATCAGCGCGAGATCCGCCGTGGCAGCGCCTATTTGCTCCATTGGTACGGCGTCCCAAGGTTGGCAAGCAGCGAAACTAGTGATCTGCCGCCGAGTTGGGATAAACTCAAGCGCAACGCAGAAGAAGCGAAGAGCTGGCTCGACTTGATTTATTTGATCGAGTGTCCACGCAACACCACTCTGTATAAGATCGAAGCTCAAATTGCCGAGAACCGCTCACGCGCCGGTTCCGAGCAAATGATGATCGTCCTCGACGACTGCCAGCGGCTTGGCGACTCCTCTCAATCCCTCTCGGCGCGCCTACCCATCATCGCCGAACAGCTGCAAGAAACTGCGATAAAATTGAACGTCGCTTTATTGGCCGTCTGGCCGAACCTGGAAGCGAGTGGCGCAGTCGCAACTCAGGCGTGGAGCGAGAGAGTCGCAAGCCCGGATATCGTTTTAGTAATGGAAAGTGATCTTGAAAGAAGCAAGAAATTGATTGAACCCAATCGAGGGATTACGTTGCACATCGTCAAAAACCGCGGCGGTGAAAGAGGCAGCTTGGCTTACGATTTCTTTCCAGCATTGGCCAAGTGCGCCGAAGCCCAATAAAAGCTACGGTCTCCATCGATAAAGCTGCATCGTGGGCGGTTCGCCTTCGCTCGCCAGTGCCCCTACGTAACCCTCGCCAGGATCGATTTCTGCCAGCGACCAGCCGGGCACATGTGCATCGATCCGCACGTATTCCTCGCGGTCCACGATAATTTCCACCACGTCCAATTCTCCTGACAGCCCCGTACCCTTGGCTTTGAGAAACGCTTCCTTGCTGGTCCAGCATTGATAAAAAGCTTGGCGCTGCAGACGATTCGGCAAGGCGCGTAGCGCAGCCACCTCCGACGTTGTAAAGAAGCGCACGGCCACTTCATCGAAGGCGAAATCTGCATTGACGAATTCGATGTCGATGCCAATCTCGCGTCCCCGGCTCACCGCGACAAGGGCGGAATCTCCCGAATGGGATAGATTGAACCGAAGATCCCCAGGTAAATCGGTCGGCAATTTCGGCTTACCATTGGTGCCAGCGTCGAATTGTAGGCCAGCCGGCGCCGTCTGTGCGTATTTGGACAAGATTGAGCGCAGCGCAGCGTGAGCTATGGTGTAGAGACGGCGATCTTTATCAAATATAAATTTCCCCGCGCGCGCTTGTTCGGCGCTCGACAGGAGACCGGCGTAGGAAGCTAAATTCACCTCGAGCTCTGTCGTCGTGACGAGCCAGACATGAATTTCATTCTCACCGAGCGCAAGATTGTCGGCAGCACGGCGCCAATTTGTTCTGGAAAATTCGTTGGGCACTGTTCGGTCCGTTAGCCCAAATCTAAACGCGAATCAACTTGATCAGGCAAAATTTTGGTGCGGCGCGCCTCCAGTGACGATGACTTTGTCGCCCTCCCGGGTGATCTGCAGATCGCACGGACCCTCGAAAAAGATCATCGTGCGCGGGTGCTCATAGACGGTCGTCTTGTGCGGGATCTCTTCGACATAAATATTGAACAGGCTGTCGGAGGGAAAATTGACGGTTTGGGTGTGCATCAAGTCGCCTTCGAAGAAAACTTCGATCCAGTTGCGCTTTTCAGTAACGGCGAGAATGATGCCGGCGGCGTTTTTGATCGTCGTGATCAGTTCTTCGTGTTCCATCGTCTCGCCCGCCAGGATCAGGATTCCTTCAGTTTGCCAACAGGGCTTGCGCATCACGGACCGTTTTACCCGACGAGGTGCGCGGCAGCGACTCGCGAATAACAATCTTGTCAGGCACTTTGAAATTAGCCAGGTTGGCGCGCAGAAAAGCCGTTAGCTCTTTTTCCACCAGAGTGGCGCCGGGCCGCGGTACGACCGCGGCGCCGATCACTTGGCCGCGTTTGGGGTCAGGAATCGCGAATACGATGTTTTCTTGCACGCCCGGAAAAGAATAGATCAGGTTCTCCACTTCGGCCGGATAAACGTTGAGACCGCCGGTGATGATCATGTCGTCGCGCCGGCCCAAATGATAGTAATAGCCGTCGTTGCACTTGCCGACATCGCCGGTGTAAAGCCACCCGTCGCGAATCCGCTGAGTGGTTGCTTCCGCGCGGCGAAAGTAACCTTTCATAACATGCGGGCCACGGGTGATGATTTCCCCAGGTTCACCGTCACGAACTTCTTTACCGCTGTCATCCACGATTTTGACTTCCACCCCCGGCACCGCGCGGCCGATACTGCCCATCCTCGCTTCGGCGCGGTCCGGCTCGACCAACGTGATCAGCGGAGAGGTTTCCGTCAGGCCGTAGCCTTGAATGATCTTGATATGCGGCTGGGCGGCTTGAAAGGCGCGCAGCAGCGGCAGCGGAATGCTGGTGCCCATCATCGCGGCAATCTTCACGCTGCTGGTATCGTAGCTCGCCAGGTTTTTGACTCCCAGTAAGAGTTGAAAGACGATCGGCACACTTTCAAAAACACTGACCCGGTACTTTTGGATGCCTTCCAGAAGCGTGATCGGATTGATCTGATCAAAGATCACCAGCGTGTAGCCGCGCTCGGCCAGTTCGTTGCAAACGATCGGCCCGACTATATGCGACATCGGCAGAATGCAGCCGCGGATCGTCGATGCATCGGTGATACCGAGCTCGCCCATGACGCGGGGATATTGGGCGAGATTCTGATAGCTCAATACCACGCCTTTGGGCTCGCCGGTGGTGCCCGACGTGTAAAGTATCAGAGCGTCATCATCACCGTGCAGATTGGGTAACGTCACTGTCCCAGCCGGCGCCGAGAATCGCTGCTCGAAGCTCCCCTCGCCGCCGCCGACGATCCACACGGGGATCGGCGGCATCGATTTAAAAGCCTCTTTAACTTCGCCAAATAGTTGGCTATGCGCCACCAATAGTTTCAGATCAGCGTCCTGCAAAACTCCCTGTAGCTCTTTTCCTCTGAGCCGCGCGTCGAGAATAACCGTCACTGCGCCGATCTTCTGCGTCGCGTAATAGCTCAAAGGAATCGCACTGGAATTGAGCAGTAACAAACCGACCCGATCACCCTGGCGGACGCCTTCTTTCTGCAGGTGCGACGCCAACGCGTCAACGCGCTGGTTTAAATCAGCGAAAGTCAGCTCTTCGTCCTTCGCGATGACCGCCATCTTCTGCGGCTGGCGCTGGGCCGTACGCTCCAGCACGGCGGCGGCAAAAAACCCTACTTTACCGGAATCGTTTGCCATATCGCGAATGCCCTTTGAAACGGTTTGTACCAGCGCGACAGCTGCGCCAGCTCGCCACGCGTCAGTTTTAATTTTCCCTGCTGCGTCGCCAGAAACGCGTCGATCCGATTGCTAAATACCGCGCTCCACCACTCGGCTTTGCCGCTGATCATAAACTCGCCGCCGTCGCCGTAATCGAGCGCTGTAATGGTTCCCTGGCGAAATTTGACCGTCCAAGCTTTCTCGCCCTCGTCAAGCAAAAGCGTCAAAGACGTCGTTAGGCTACTCGCGGCTCCATCGGAGCGAAATTGCGAATCCTGATTGGCGCTATCCACCAAGGCTTGCATGTGTTCTTTGGAAAATAGCGCGTAACTCTCGCCCCATTGCCGCGCTCCTGCGGTGCGTTCCGCCGAAGCGGATTGCGCGGGCGCAGGCGCAGCACCGCTTAGCCGTTCCTTAAAAAATTGGCAATGCACTGCCTCTTCGAGCAAGTCGGTGAGTAGAAACGCTTCTTGAAAGTTCTTGCCGACGGCGATCGTGCCGTGGCCTTTGATGATCACCACCGGATGATATTTCAGCTCTTCGACGACTTTCTCCGGTCGAGTTACCGTCGGCGTATCCTGGGGAATGATCGGCACCTCACCGATGGTGTATTTTTCTTCGAAACTCACCGGCGCAAAGCTTTCATGGGTCAGTGAAAACGCCACGACCATCGGCGGATGCACGTGGACGATCGCTCGCGCATCGGTGCCGGCATAAACTGACATATGCATCGGTGTCTCGCTCGACGCCTGCTGGCCTTTCTTAACCAGTTTGCCGCTGGCATCAAGCCGCACCAAATCCCGGCGTGAAAGAAAGCCCAACGGGGCGTGCTGCCCGGTGATTAAAAAATTGTTTTCCCCGACACGGCAGCTCAAGTTGCCGCCCCAGCCGCTGATCAGCCGCCGTTCAAAGAGCAGCTTGCTCCAGCGAATCATTTCGCTTTCGAGCTTGGTCATAGTCTAATTTTTGAATAGTGCCCAGGGAACGACTTCCGACTCCACCGGCCGCACAGCGACACCGGTGGGACAGATTTTTTTCCCCATGAAGGTCGCAACGTCTTGGTCGAGAGGCAAAGCGGTGCGCTGGTCGCTTTGGAAAAGCTCGACCGGAACCCCATGCAAGCGCGCCAGTTGCACGGCAAGCAACGAACCGCAGATCCCGCTCGGGCCTTCCGCGGTCAGGCTATCGTAAAAAAGGCAAAGCTTGCGAATCTCGCCGCCGGAAAATAGCGTCCCCATGATATTGTCGGAAATCAAAGTTACCGGCGCATGGCGCTGCAGCAGTCGAGGAGCGATGACTTGAGTGCCCCAGAGCTGCGGCCGCATCTCAGGAATCAATAGGCTCTCCGCCTGCTCCGCCTTCAGCGCGCTCACCAGAAAAGAATCCTGACTTTTTGGCGGAACGCCGTAAACCAGCAGATATTTCCCGATCACTTGCGCGGTTTCGCATTCGCTTGATTCTGCCGTCTGATACTTTTGGCGAAAAGTTTCCGGGGTGTAAAGATCATCGAAGCCGATCAGATGGGTAATCAACCGCGCCGGCGTTACGTCGAACGCCGGATAGCGCGCTGAGAGCGATGGATCACCACCGGCGACGATCGGCGCGCCTTGAAACATTAGCAACTCCGCCCCCGGACGCTCTTCGATGGGCACGTCCACGCCGCGTTTCATCGATCCCGGAGCCTGCACCAATGCGTAAAACGGCACCTCGTACTCCCGCGCCAAAAGCGCGAGCGGATAGGTGCCGACTTTGTTGATGACGTCGCCGTTTTGCGCCGAGCGATCGGCGCCGACGACGACCGCGTTGACTTCACCTTTTTGCATGACCTGCGCCACGGCGCCGTCGGGGATAATCGACACCGGCACGCCGGCTTGAGCCAGCTCCCAAGCGGTCAAGCGTGTTCCCTGTAAATAAGGACGGGTTTCGGTGGCGATCACGGAAAGTTCTTTGCCCAGTTGCCGACAGTAACCTGCGACGGCAACCAGTTCGCCACTGACGTTGCAATGCGTGAGCAGCCGCGCGGGACTGGGTAATAGCTCTGCCGTGCGTTTCGCCCGCGCCCGTCGCCCGCGGATGATGTGCTGTCCGAGCTCGCGCGCCTGCTGGGCGATGGATTCGCCCACGGCCGCGTCATGGGGCAAGTTCGTAAACCACTCCTCAAAGAAATTACCGAGTCCGCGAAAATCGAACGTTGGGCGCGCGGCGCAAAATTGCTCGGTCATGCGCGCCAGACGCCCGCGCAACTCATCGGCATCGCCTGCCCCGTCGCGTTCCGCCAATAAAGCGCCGCTATAAAGAAAGGTCAGCACCTGTCCGAATGCGCGGGTTTTCATCTCGCGCACGGCGGCGAGCGCTTGCTCGACTTCGCTGATGGGGATGTATTCGATCTGCTCCGGCACGAGGAGCTCATCGAGAATTCTAAAACCGTTGCCGCCCCACAGCACCGGCTCAAACAGCGGGCTTTGTTCCATGCTCATGGTTTTGTTGGAAATGCTCGACAGCTTATAGAAATTGAAGCGCGCGGCGCGCCACTTCGATGGTTTTTTTCTCGGCCTCGAAGAAGCGCGGATCGCGAAAGCCAAACTGGCAATGGAGACACTCATCCGAAACGGCCAAGACAGCGCCGGCCTTTTTGCCACGCACCTGCGCAACGGTCAAAAAGGTCGACGTCACCATGTCGATGCTGGAGATATTCTGCTCGTTCAGCTGCTGAATCAGCTCGGGGGTTTCTTGAAAAAGCGCGTCGGTGGTGAAGATCCAACCGAGATGATAGCGGACGTTTAAGCCTTCGGCCGCTTTCTTGAGAGCATTGATAATGTCCGGGTGGGCAATCGTGGAAAAATTTTCGGGGACGTAATAGCGCGAAGTTCCCTCGCCGCGCAGCGCGCCGGTGACGATCACGAGATCGCCGATCTTGATGTTTTCTTGCAGCGAGCCGCAACTGCCGACGCGAATCAAAGCCTTGGCGCCCCCACCGCAGAGGATTTCGGTGGTGATCGCCGTGTCCGGCGCATAGCGCCCGCCATTACCGACCGTCACTCGCTTGCCGTCCAGCGCACCGGTGTACATTTCGTAGTCTAAAAAAGTGAAATTTTTCTTAGGATCTTCCAGCAGCTGCAAAATCGCTTCGCTGCGTTCTTTGGGCCCGGGAATGAGCGCATAAGAACCCAGCGAATTTGGCTTGAGCCCGAGCATCGACAGCATGCGCTCGGGCGTAAAATGAGCTTCTTTGATGAGCATGACTAAAGCGCCTGGTAGACGAACTCGAGCAAGTCTTGCACGGGCAACACGGGGACGCGAAGATCATTAAACGAACGCTGGCAGAGCGCACTGGACGTAAGCATCACTTCGGCGCCGGTTGCCGCCGCCTCACGCAAACGATCCGCGGCGTTCCATTGCGCCAGCTCCGGATCGGCTTCGGGGACCCCACCCCCCCCACCACAACACCAAGACCAGCGTCGATTGCGTTTCATTTCGATGAATTGAAGTCCGGGAATCGCGCCGAGAATATCTCGCGGCGCATCATAAATTCCTGCGCCCCGGCCGAGGTGACAGGAGTCGTGGTAGGTAACTTTCTTATTTACCCGCCGGGTAAATTTTAGCCGCCCGGAATTGAGCAGCTGATTGACGTACTCGGTGCCATGCAGCGTCTCAAATTCGACGGCGCTTGTCTTGGCATACTCGCGCCAGATTCGTTGACAGCTACCGCAAGCAACGACGATCTTCCTGATCCCAGCATTGTTGATTGTGGCGAAATTAATTTCCTTTAGACGCTCGTACTCACGCCGAAAGCCAAGATCGAAGGCATAAAGACCGCAACATTTTTCCTCGTTGCCGAGAATGACAAAATCTTCTCCCGCCTTTTGCATTATTTTCGCTAGCGCAACGGCGCCGCTTCGGCCGCCTGAACGATCGGCGGAACAACCCGCGAATAGAAGAGTGGTTGCCCTCGAGTCGCCTAATTTTTTAAGGCCAAGTCCCTCAGCCCAAGCGCCGCGCTTTGCTTTGGGCTGCGCCCACGGGTTGTCATGCTGTTTCAACGCCTCGTAGATCGGCCGATGCGCGTCGATCGGACCTTCTCTCTCCGTGATCTCCTCGCGCATCGCAACGGTGATGTCCCAGGGACCATAGCCGTCATCGCGCACGCCGCACAGTTCCTGACACATCAAGCAATTTGTGCAGGCATAAATCACTTCTTTGAGCTCTGGCGTGATCGGGTCGAGACCGTGAAAAACTCGCTGCGCCATCAGCCAGCGCGACTTCGGCGTGTGGCGCTGGAAACGATAAAACTCATAGGGCGGACACTTTTCCTGGGGGCCCGGCACATCTTCCATAGGATTGGCCGGACCGTGACCGTAACAAGACCCGCACAAAACACAGCCGCTGCCGCGCTCTTCGCGTCCTTTAGCGTAAAGCCATTTTTTGACTCGTTCGAGTCCGACGGGCGTTTTACTCTGGTTTGTCATGGAGGAGCGCGCGCAACGAAATTAGTTAAGGCTTTAACCTTTATAACTCGCCAATCGCCGCTGTCAACTAATCGTGGTCGCAGGCACTTCGGCCTGAAATGACGCGCGCCTGCGGACGAATCTGCCAATGCGACAATACAGCGGAAAACGGCATGGCAATAAAAATTTCGCTTTGATAGCGCGGTCAGCTAACTTGTGGCAGGTTCTTGATTGAGTTTGCGCAGTAGAGCCGCGATCTCTTTCTGCTCGGGCCGGCTGAGCATGGCGAAAACTTCCGCCACGCTTCTCTCGAACAGCGGAATGGTTGTCCTGTACAGCTTGGTGCCCTTATCCGTTAATACGACGTGCACCACCCGCCGGTCGTTATCGTCGCGTTTGCGCACGACTAGTTTTTTTTCCTCGAGACGATCGACAATGCCGGTGAGATTGCTGACGGTGACCATCAACTTGTGACCAATTTCACCGAAAGGCAATCCGCCCGCATAACCGATAGTTGCTAAAACATAAAACTGCGGCGGCGTGAGTGCGACCTTGTCTAAATCGGCTTCCAGTTTTTTGTGCGACTGCAGACCGAAGCGGAGAAAACGGATCCAAAGACTAGTCGTGTAAGAAGTAAAGAAAGGACGCTTATAAGCAACAGCCACGATTTTTACTCTAGTCGCACGAGCGTGAAAAAGCAACTTAGGTTACGCCCCGGGCGATTCAAAAAAGAATCCAAAACGGTGGTTGTGTGAGCACTGTCATAATGGTAGTCGGGCGTTAGTAAACACTCTTGCATCGAAGGTAAAAAAAACATGCGACTGCATATTCTCGGTTGTGGCGATGCGTTCGGCAGCGGCGGACGGCAGCAAAGCAGCTACCTCGTTGAGGCCAATGACCGGTTATTCCTCCTGGACTGCGGGCCGAGCGCGCTGCCGGCGATGAAACGCAGTGGATTAGACCCCACGAAACTCGACGCGATTATTCTCAGCCATCTTCACGGCGATCACTTTGGCGGGATTCCATTTTTCCTGATCGAATATCTCTACCAAAAACCGCCGGACAGCCCGGTGACGATCGCAGGGCCGCCGGGAACGGAAGACCGGGTGCGCCGACTTTTCGACATCATGTACGGCAGCGGCAAAAATCGGCCAGAGCGTCTGCCGATTGATTTTGAGATCCTTCGACCGGCGATAGCTCAGATCATCAAGGGGATTGAAGTATTTCCGTTCCGTGTGCCGCACCAGACGGAAGACATCTCGCTCGCACTGAAGATCGCTTACCAGGGGAAGCGGATTCTTTTCTCCGGTGATTCGGCATGGACCGATCTCTTCATTGAGCACGCCCGCGGCATGGACTTATTTTTGTGCGAGTGCTCCTTTTATCTCGAACAACCGGGCATGCACGTGAATTACCAAGTCTTGCAGGCGAACTTGCATCGCCTAGAGTGCAAAAAATTAGTGCTCACTCACCTGGGAGAGGATATGCTTGCTCGAAGAAGTGAACTACCCGTGACCGTCGCCGAGGATGGAATGGTGATCGAAGTTTAATTTAAAATCGCGCGCGCTCAGCTCGGATTGCCTTGATCCTCGCGCGGCGCCTGGAATGGCAGGATCAGGGCTCGATGGCCGCTTTTGCTGAGAATTTCTTGCGCCGTCTCTTGGGCGGTCGTCAATTCCGGATACGGGCCAACCCGCACTCGGTAGGCGGTTTCGCTGCGATTGACCACCGTTTGCTCGACAAAAGCATCAAATCCCTTTTGATTGATCTGGCGAGAGAGAGACTCCGCCCGATCGCGCTCGCGAAACGACGCCACTTGTAAAATGTAACCGTCGCTTAGCTTGGGTTGGCTTTTTTCTTGCGGCGATACAACAGCCGCGGACAAGCGATCGGCGCGCACGCCCACTTGCTGCTCGGAAGATGCCGCCTTACCCGCCGGAACCGAAGGCGGTTTTAGCATTTCATAGTTATCGAATCCATACTCCAAAAGCCTTCTGGTGTCGCCCCATTGATCGCGGGCGCCGAGGATCGCGACGATCAATGTCGTGCCATTCCGTTGCACCGCGCCCACGAAACACTTTTGCGCCGCATGGGTGTAACCGGTCTTACCGCCGAGTGCGCCATCAAAATTCCACAATAGCCGGTTATGATTGCGCACGGAAATGCGCCGCGGCACGACTTTCTTTCGCACCACCGCTGTGGTGGCAACCGAGCTAAATTTGGTTTGGACGATCTCGCGAAACGTGGCATTTTTCATCGCATAGCGAAAGAGGATCGCAAGATCTTTGGCTGTCGAATAGTGATCCACCGCGGTGAGGCCGTGGGGGTTGGTGAAATTACTGTTGGTGGCGCCGACATCGTGGGCTTTCTTTGTCATCAATTCGGCAAAACGCTCGACCGAACCGGCGACACCTTCCGCCAGTACCACGCTCGCGTCATTGGCCGACGCCAGCATGATGCCATAAAGCAACTCTTCGATGGTGAGCGATTGACCGGGACGCAGATAAAGCTTTGACGCGGGAACCCGAGTCGCTTCCTTCGAAACCGTCAACGATTCTTTGAGGCTCCGCCCGCTCTCCAAGGTCAAGATCGCCGTCACGATCTTGGTCGTACTCGCGGGCGGCAGACGAAGGTCAGCTTCTTTTTGATAGATAATTTTGCCCGTCGCCGCATCCATCAGAACTGCGGCCCGCGCCGTTAGATCTTCATCGGGGGAAAAAGCCCAACCTGAATTTGCAGATGCGGTAATGAAAAAAATAGCGAGCAACAAACCTTTCGAAAGCAAAGTCCGAAAGCGCAGTGTAGCTGACCTCCCTGGGGTAGTTAAATTTTCGATTGCTTAGACCGGCTACCCGCTTAGTTCGTCGCAACGAAAACTAATAGAACCGAATTCTATCATGGTTTTTCAGCGAAGAATAGTTCTTTGACCTACCGTCAATCCCTTTTTAGCGTCGGCAATTTCTGCTACGAAGTGGCCAGACGGGAGATCGCTGCGAGTTTTGTGACTTTAGCGGCTATCTTTTCACCGGCGGGATGCCATGGCGGGTAAGCTCCCGGTCGGCGTCCTCGCTATTACGCGCCTGTTCCCCCAGAGCTTCCCGGCGAATTTTATCTTGGCAGACTTCGCAGATACCGCCCTTCAAGATCGGCGCCGGCTTAGCGCATACCATGCATTTCTTGTTCGCTTCGCCCATGTCGGCTCCTTACAAGTTTCAGTGACCCATCAATTCATTAGCTTGATTTGTTTGGGATCTTCGATGACAACCTCCAGGCCATACTGTGGATGATCCTTGATGAATCCGGTTATTTCCACCTCGCGGTTTTCGAAATTTTTCGGCGCCTGCTTATTTTTCTCCAATAGCTCGGCGGCGGAAGAAAAGATCACCGCGGTCAGCGCCTCTCGTGAAGGACCGAAGTTAAGAAAGTAAGTATTGCTCTTGGTGGCATGGCCGACACGAAAAACCCGCCCGCGAATACGCGCCTGTCGACCGGCGAGGCCACGAATCCTTTCCACCTCGCGGGCCACGAGCGTGGGCAGATCGGCGACGACTTCCTCGGCTGCGGGCGCCAAGGGGACAAAGCTCACCCGATAGATTCCCGGCTCGCTACCGTTGGAACTGGAAGCGTGTTCTATGCCCGACAACGGTTGCTGCTGCTCAGGTGCAGGGTTCCACCGCTGGTAGAGCAGGTGGACTAAAAAGCCGGCGAAAAACCCCAGCAGGACGGCGCAACTGACGCCCGGCGACAATCGGTTCATGGCTTGCGCTCCCAGAGGCGTAAGAATGCCTTGCGATATTCCTCAGCCAACGGACCGGCGTCGCGGAACAGCAGCAAATTCTCGTCGTTGTAGCTTTCCGCCGAGTAAGTCCAATTGTACGAGCCGGCGAATACGACCTTGCGATCAATGACAGCGAACTTTTGGTGCATCAATCCAGAATCCTTTTCGCCACCGTTCGGTTTGATGCCGGAAATACGCCGAAGCGGGATCTTCTGCGCGTCAAAAACTTTGCCTTTGGATTTTTCATTGGCAAGGTCGAACTCCCGGTCGATGACGACTTGGACCGCCACCCCGCGCTTTTTTGCTTGGATCAGCGCACTCGCCAGGTCGTCGCTGGTAAACGCATAGACGGCAACCAGCAATTCTTTCTTAGCCGAGCTGATTTCGCGCAAAATGTGCGCCGCACATTTACCCTGCGGACTAAAACAGGCTTGGACGACCATATCGGCGGCTACGGCGTTGACGAAAAGCGCCGCGCAGAAAAACCACACCGACGCTGAGATGACGCGCTGTCTCATCCTTCAATGGCCTCTCGATTTCGGCTGGCGGACTTATGCGAGCCCAGGCATATGTCCAAGATCAATCGCTCTAATACCAGGCGCGGCTGATTGCCGCTTGACTTCAAGCGGTAGTCGGCAGTGAACAATCCTTCCATGTGCGACCGCAGCTCAGCGAGCGAGAAACGCTCGGCGCGCTGAAAGCACATGTAGTCGCCATAAGGATTGCGCGTGACCAGCGGCGCGCCCTGTATCAAAACGGTTTGTTGAAACTGTTGATAGCTCATGCCACGCTGCCAACGTTTCGCTAAATCCGTTGCCAGAAGTTGGCGCGCCGAAAGCAAGCGGCGAGTCTCAGCCGCAATCGTCGCTAAAATTTTGAGCGGCGGTTCACCCTGCGCTAGTAATCGCGACAGCTGTGAGAGCGCGGTTGCGGCATTGCGATCACCGAGCGCGCGGGTGAGATCAAAAATCCAGCCCTCGCCCCGATCCGTCACGACGGCTTCCACGTCCTCGGCTTGAATCGCCGACCGCTCGCCGACGAAGACGAGTAATTTCTCGATTTCCTGTCGCAATGCGCGCAGGTCATCGCCGGCTCTGACCAAAATCATTTCCCGCGCCTGCGGCTCCAATGTTTTTCCTGCTTGTCGCACCTGTTGATTAACAAATTCTAACAGACCGTCCCGACTCATCTTGCCACTCCGGTCGCGCTCCAGACCCAGATAAAGCGCCGCGCCGATTTCTTCGAAGTGCTTGTAGAGCCGGGTGCGCCGATCGACCTGAATCGCGGTGAGCAAGAGAAAGCTCCATTCGGGCAGCCCGTGATCCAAAAGAGCCGCAAGTCTGTGGTCCTCTGAGCCCTTGCGCTTGGTCAGATCCAAACCGCGACTCTTGCAATAGGTCAGCAGCGCCTCAGCGGTGTCTAGGCCAGGCGCGCCATCGCTAGCAAGCAACTCCAAAAATGGTTTGGATGGACTTTCCAGGCGCTCCCACTGCTCCTGCGTCCAGCCTTCGACGACTAATAAATCCATCAGCAGCTTGGCGGCGCTATCCGTTTTGCCTTCGCGCCAGAGTTCAAGAATCCTTTCGCCCAGCTCGCCTTTTTGATCGCGGGAAAAAAAATAGGGCGCATTTTCAACCCACAAGAGCTTTTTGCCCGGAAAAAACGGCGGCGTCATCAGCGATGATTCGATTTGCTCCCAGCTCGCGGTGCGTCCGTCAAACCGCTCTAAGTTAAATCCCCGCCGTTCGGCGGGGACTAATCGATCGAGAACGGCTATGCAAGTCTCTTCCACCTGCAAATCGTCGCCAAAGAGGAGTAATAGCTGCGGTCCTCTGCCGACCGTCAAATCTGTCAGAATTGTTCTTAAGTCGCGTTTCACAACGAGTGGTAATCTGGCGGCGTCTTTACGTGTCTGTCTTTTTTCTAAAGCACCCGCTGACTCACTTGCGGGCGCGAAAAGCCGCGTGCTGTTTCCGAGCCCAGATATTATCCGTTTAGTGCTTCGGAACCCACATCTGGTTCTTGTCGTTCCAGGCGTAATCCGATCTCCACACTTTCAAACCGATCGTATACTTGCCGCCGGACTTGGTGACAAATATCTTCTCCATCGAATAGGGAATCTCGGTCCGGGCAATGATCATGACTTTTTTTGAAATACCCTTGTTGATGAGGATTCGATCGCCTTCGCGCATGGTCGTGCGGTTCTCTCTTTTGCGCTTCGGATTCATGGAGCGAAGTTATCACCGCCATGTTCTTCAGGCAAATCACTCTGTCACCGGAATCGACGCCGGTCGCATGATCGAATCCTTTCGGGGTCTCAAAGATCCGCAACCAGTGAGTTCGTACTCAGCTTGACATTCCGCTTTCGCTCCGGTACCTGTCCGTGGAAAGCGCGTTCCTACCGTCAAATATGAATATCGATGTCCACGCTCACTACGTGCCAACCGACAGCTTAAAGGTGGCTGACGAAATCGGAGCGCATCACGGTTTGAAGCTCGAGAAAAACGAGCGCGGCCTCGACCTGCTGACGCGCAATGGAAAGGCGTTCCTGACCCAACTCAAAGCGGAGTTTTCCGATCTCGATCTTCGCCTTTCGATCATGGACCAACAGGGCGTCGACATGCAGGTGTTGTCCCCCGCGAGCTCCTATTTTTTCTACTGGATGCCCGTCACCGAATCGCTCGAATTTGCCCGCTGGCTTAACGATCGTCTCGCTGAGGCCGTGGCGAAGCATCCCCGGCGCTTTGTTGCTCTGGCATCGGTGCCGATGCAGGACGGAGTCACCGCGGCGGCTGAATTGGACCGAGCCGTGAATCAGCTCGGCCTGCGCGGCGCGGAAATCGCGTCTAATATCAACGGCCGCTACTTCGACGATCCGGGGTTCGAGCCGTTCTGGGAGGCGGCGCAGGCGCTCGACGCGCTAATTTTCGTCCATCCCAATCAAGTCGTCGGCGCCGAGCGCATGAAAGATTATCACCTGGCCAACTTAATCGGTAATCCGACCGATACGTCATTGGCCTTTGCCAAACTGATTTTCGGCGGTGTCCTCGAGCGTTTTCCCCGGCTTAAGTTTTTGCTGGCGCACGCCGGTGGCTTTTTGCCTTACACCTGGGGCAGGCTTGATCGCGGCTATAGAATTCAGGATTCGGCGACGGCCAAAATTTCCAAACCGCCGTCGGACTATGTTAAGCTGCTTTTCTTCGACACGGTCACGCATAGCCAGATGGCGTTGGAATATCTGATCGAGAACTTTGGCGCCGAGCATGTGCTGCTCGGCAGCGACTATCCCTATGACATGGGCGATCCAGAACCGGTCGCCTCGCTCCAAGGGGCTAGAGTCGATCCCAAGCAAACCAGTCAGGTCGCCTGCGCCAACGCCTGTAAACTTCTGCGCATCGATATTTAGAGATCAAACTTTTTCACCCGGAGGCATCCATGCGATTTGTCACCTTTGTTCGCAAGAACCAACAGCGGCTCGGTCTGATGGGGCCGCAGGATCAAATTATCGATCTCGCCGAGATTAACCGGCGCTATTTAAAAGGCGGTAATGCCCCGTTCCTGGCTAGCATGCAGGCGTTCATCGAAGCCGGCGGCAAGGCGCTACAAGTGGCGCGCAAAGCGGAGAAGTATGTGACCGGCAAGAGCGCTGATGAGCAGAAGAAACTCGTCGCCGTCGGCGCGCTGGTGAAGCCTAACCAGGCAAAGATAATCTCGCCGATCCCTCAGCCAAAAAAGAATTGCGTCATGCTCGGGATCAATTACAAGGAGCACGTCGACGAAGGCGCGCGGGCACGTTCGCTGGAGATCAAGTATCCTGAGTGGCCGGTCTTTTTTACCAAACCATCGACTTCCGTGATCGGCCATATGGGCAAAGTCGTCAATCACAAATGCACGACCAAACTCGACTGGGAAGTCGAGCTCGCCGTCGTCATCGGCAGAAAAGGCCGAGACATTCCGAAAGACAAAGCCTACGATTACGTATTCGGCTACACGGTGTGTCTCGATATGACGGCGCGCGAGCTGCAGCGCCAGCATGGTCAGTGGTTCAAGGGCAAATCACTCGATACCTTCTGTCCGCTCGGCCCCTGGATCGTGCACAAGAGCGCGCTGCCGGATCCGCAGCAGGTTCGCCTGATCTGCCGGGTCAATGGCGAAGTCATGCAGGACGGCAACACCCGCGACATGATCTTTGATATTCCGACAACGGTCGAAAGCTTATCCGCCGGTTTGACGCTAGAACCGGGCGACATCATCAGTACTGGCACGCCCTCCGGCGTCGGCTTTGCACGCGTGCCGCCGGTATTTCTAAAACCAGGGGATAAAGTGGAAGGCGAAGTCGAAAGCATCGGCACGCTGGAAGTAGAGATCGTCGCGCCGTAGTCGATACCAATGGAGGTCCCATGACCTCTGCTGTCAGACCTGCCGCGGTAGCGGGTTCGTTCTACCCCGCCGCCGCCGAAGAGCTTAGCGCGTTACTCGACAACTGTTTTAACGCAAGTTCGCTAGGACCCGGCGGAGCGAGGGAGCCTGATCCTTCGATCATAGGCGGCATGGTTCCCCATGCCGGGCCGATCTATTCCGGCCCTTGCGCGGCGCATTTCTACGCGCGCCTGGAAAGTCCCGTGCAACGGATCATACTGCTCGGTGTTAACCACCGGACTCGCGGCCACAAGGCGGCACTCAGTCCTTGGCGCCGCTGGCAAATTCCGCTCGGCGAAGCGGCCGTTGACGATCAATTGAGCGATTTCCTGGCAGGGCGAGTAAAATTTCTACAACGCGACGCTGACGCGCACGCCGAGGAACACAGCATTGAAATTCAGTTACCGTTTCTCCAGCGTGTGCTCGGGCAATTCGAATTCGTGCCCATTTCGCTCTCACATCTGTCGGTCGATGAATGCGCCGAACTGGGCGCCGCGATTGCTGAAGTGTGCAAAGCCACAGCGAAAGCGAATCTAAAGACGATCATCCTAGCGAGCAGCGATCTCAGCCATTATCTTTCGCCACAAAAAACCGAAAATCTCGACCGCATGGCATTGGAGCAAGTTTTGGATCTCAATCCCGAAGGGCTACTGCACACAGTAGAAGACAACAACATTACCATGTGTGGCGTTCTCCCGACAGCAGTGATGCTTTTCGCAGCGCAGTCCCTTGGCGCAAAGCAAGTGAAGTTGCTCAAGCATTGTCATTCCGGCGACGTGACGCCGATGCGTAAGGTCGTCGGCTACGCGAGTGTAGCGGTCGCGGTCTGAATGACGGCATCGTCCTTCTATCTGCTCAGCACCGTACTGTTTTTGAATCACTTAGCGGCGTTCAGAGCACTCATCGACAAGAGTTTGACTTGCCATTATCGCTTTGTTAAGCATTGCTTCGATGCTAGGGGTGTCTGCCGGAGGCAGACTGAGAGCCTGACAAATTGCAGGTAACCCTTCGAACCTGATCCGGGTCGCACCGGCGTAGGGAAGCGTGAAAGTCAACGTCCCGGCGGCATGAGCAGACGGGACAAACTTGAAACCGTATTCCCTGGCCACTCACGTGGCCGTCGCGAATGCGGTTTTTTTTATTAACATGAAAATCAGGCTTAACGGCGAAGAAAAAGATATCGCCGACGGAGTCAGCGTCGCCGGACTCCTGGAACAACTGCAGATTCGCCCGGCTCGCGTCGTCGTCGAACGTAATCGCGACATCGTCTCGCGTGAGGCCTACGGCGCTACTATGCTGGTGGAAGGCGACGCGTTGGAGATCGTTCATTTTGTCGGCGGAGGATAGATCATGGAAGATTTTTTGGAAATTGCCGGAAACAAATATCGCTCGCGGCTGATCGTGGGCACGGGAAAATATAAAGATTTCGCCGAAACCAAGCGCGCCATCGAAGTCTCCGGCGCAGACATCGTCACCGTGGCCGTGCGCCGAGTCAATATCACCGATCCGAACAAAGAAAATCTCCTCGACTATCTCGATCCAAAAAAATACACGATCCTGCCCAACACGGCGGGTTGCTACAACGCTGATGACGCCGTCCGTACCTGCCGTCTCGCGCGCGAAGCCGGAGTGGGGAAATTGGTCAAGCTCGAAGTCATCGGCGACGATAAGACGCTGTTTCCAGACATTCCGGCGACTCTCGAAGCGGCCAAAATTCTGGTCAAAGAGGGATTCATTGTTTTACCTTATATCAACGACGATCCGATCACCGCGAAAAAGCTCGAAGACATTGGTTGCGCTGCAGTGATGCCTTTGGCTGCGCCCATCGGTTCGGGATTGGGAATCCGCAATCCGTATAACATTCGAATTATCCTCGAGTATGCAAGAGTTCCCGTTATCGTCGACGCCGGCGTCGGCACGGCATCGGATGCGGCGATCGCCATGGAGATGGGTTGCCACGGCGTGCTCATGAACACCGCTATCGCCAGCGCCAAGGATCCGATCCTCATGGCCGAAGCGATGCGCGAAGGAGTCGAAGCCGGTCGCAAGGCTTTCCTCGCAGGAAGAATTCCCAAGAAACTCTACGCCACCGCGTCCAGCCCCCTCGATGGAATGCTAAACTAACACCCGCCCGTGCCAACGCCGGACTTTGACCTTTATCTCGTAACCGACAGATCTCAGACCCTCGGTCGGGACCTGCTCTCGGTGCTCGAACAGGCGCTGGAGGGCGGCGTCAAAGCGGTGCAGCTGCGGGAAAAGGATCTCGGCGGCAAGGAGCTATTCGAGCTCGCTGAGAAATCGCGCCGGCTCTGCGATCGCTTCAAAGCTTCACTGTTCATCAACGATCGCATCGATGTTGCTTTAGCCGTCGACGCCGCCGGCGTGCAATTGGGAAAGACTTCGATGCCCGTCAGCACCGCGCGAGCACTGCTCGGCCCGCAAAGATTCATCGGCGCCTCTGTTCATTCCCTTGAGGAAGCGCGCCGTGCCGCGAGTGACCGCGCCGATTTCATCCTGTTTGGTCCGGTTTACTTTACCCTTTCCAAAGCCGCATTTGGCGCGCCTCAGGGTCTCCCCGCGCTAAAAAAAATAGTGGAAAACATTGCCCTGCCCGTCTATGCTATTGGAGGCATCAAGTCCGAAAACATCATCGACGTGCGCGCCTCCGGCGTCCGCGGCGTCGCGCTGATTTCCGCAATCATTAGCGCCGAAAGTGCGAAACACGCCGCTGAAACGATGGTACGGCTTCTTCAGAGGTGAGTCTTGGGGGAAACGCTAGAAAAAGTCGCGACTTATCTACAACCCAATCCGATCTTATCTTTGGGCATCGCCTTCGTCGCAGGCTTCGCAGCCGTCAAAACTGTGGCTTACGACCAACGAGCAAATTTCGTCTTGTTCTTGATCGTTGGAATCGTCGGTTTATTCCTCGGTGAGTTCATGATATTTTATTATGGGCTCGACGAATATATAGACAATATTGCCGCGTTCCGGCTTTTATTCGACTTCATCGCCGCCTATGTTGGCTCTTTCATCGTCGCGGCGATTATCCACTTTATCAAACCCACCTAGGCCACCCTAGCTCAGTTGGTAGAGCAACTGATTCGTAATCAGTAGGTCGCCGGTTCGACTCCGGCGGGTGGCTCCAGTTTTTCAAAGACTTAGAGCCTTGGCCGTTACAAATCATTTGGTCTAACGACTGCATTTGTCCGTGTTTTGTCCGTTTTCTCGCATCGACAAAGCTTAAACAACCTTTTTAATCATTGTAATTGATGGTTCGTTGGACTTTGCCTTCAGATACAAATCCAGTTGTCCTGCTGCTTGAGCTAAGTCTCTTTCATCGACAATGTCATAACGGTCAAAAACACTTCGAGTCTTATGACCCGTCATAGTCATTGCGATCTTTTCAGTAACTTGTGACCGGGTAAGATTTCTAACCGTAGTGCGCCTAAAATCATGTACGAGCAGTCCACCCAACCCTGACAGTAAACAGGCTGTTCTCCATGCTTTCTTGAAATCGCCGATTTTTCGACCGTCACGGTGAAACACATAGTTGCTGTCTAACCTTCGGTTTCTGAATGCTCGCTGAATAATTTCCAAGAGTTCACCGTCTAGCGGTAGTGGCCGTCCTTGTTTGTTCTTGGAGATTTCAGGTCGTAACCGAATCAATTTTCCGGGCAAATCTACATCCCGCCATTCCAACGCCCTCATCTCACTGACTCGCCAACCTGTTAAATATAAAAAACTCACGGGATCTTGCAGGTCGGCAGCGAGCTTACCCCTCACACAGCAAAAATTGCCGTGGTCTAAAAACCCCTGGCGGGCATTATTTTCTTCAAGTGTTGGAATGTATGGCCGCGATGTTAATTTACCGGCCTGAATGGCAAGAGAGATCATGCGCTTTAAAGCCGCAAGCTCCCGGTTGATACTAGCGTTGCTGATTGCTTCAAGAGCTTTCGTCTGTTCTTCCAGCCAACCGGCTTCTGCAAGCGACCGAAACTTTTCATCGTCCTCCGGCAAAGACCTCGCTTTCGCTTTTAGCGCGTCCGATCGGTCGTTATGTCCAATGCTCGGTCAAAACCAAAAAAATCTCGAAGGTGTCGAATAGATAGTTCCGCCGATGACACCGATCTCTTACCATTAACTTTGTAATCCGTTATAAGACCTTGTGCTAAGTCGTCGAACCTAACTTTCCCTTCGACTGGCCCGATAAGTATCCCTCGTCCAATTTCTCCTAATCGTTTTTTCAACAGCTTCTTGGCTTGTGATTCGCGGTCAGATTCTGTTGATTCACGATGCTCTTTTCCTCGGTGATAATACGCAATCCACCAAACTGAACCACGCTTATAAATGCGGCCTAATCCTCTCACTTTTTTCTTTTGCCCCTTTCGGTTTGTTGATTCCGCTATATACCTATAATTATATACTAAGAGTACATAACGTGCAACGGCTTGTGACATTAGTTTGCCGGCAATTCTCCAACATGCTTGTACGCGGTGCAGTCACGAATGGATGCCGCGTGAAACTGCTAAGCATCCGCGAGTGTGCCCCAAATGTAAAAGTCCGTATTGGGACATACCACGCCAGCAACGGGCAAAGGCGACCCAGAAAGGGTAGCGCTCTTAATCCTATAGCGTTCTGTCAGGTAGGCTTTCTGGTGGCGAGATATTTTTGGATTCCCAGGAAAGAGAACCGAAGCATTTTGGAACCAAGCTTACGAGTAAACGGCAGCTTTTTCCCATTACGATAGAGCCAGTCCTCTGAGACGCTTAACAGGTTTGCGGCTTCCTCGGCGTCAAGTAGGCGGTCGTCGTCCGTTCCCTTATTTCTAGCCTCAATTACGGCATCCCTAATTATGGGTTCAATAAGGGCTTTGAGAACGTCATTTAGCGAAAACTTTTCGTCATTCATTATTCTCTAGTTAAGGAAATGTTTCCCGTGTCTTTTTAGTGAAGGTAATTTCCTATTCTCCTTTTATGAATTCTTCGAAATTTAAAATGTGATTTCGGCTTGAGCTTAAGTAGGGCGGCAACTTCAGCGATTGTCGAATATTCAGGCGTAATCACTGGCTAGATTGACTTTAGAAAATGACGATCGACTTCGTTCGTGCCTTCACAGGTCATTGATCCGCATCGGACAACTTTTGGTAGTTTTGCCAGCGACCT
>WNGI01000078.1_pt1 | contig 57900 bp, 64 predicted proteins | sample 5400621 | NCBI WGS metagenome assembly WNGI01 (sample SAMN13153374, study PRJNA577476) | soil metagenome | isolation source: 20 cm soil or saprolite under Garry oak tree replicate 1 | place: USA:California | collected 2016-06-15 | reverse complement strand
GTCTCGGTGCGGTGCTCTCGATAGGAACAACCTTATACGTAGGCACGACGCGGTCCGTTATGCCGCCGGTCGATCCGCAACCGGTGGGTTGCGTCGACATGTGCCTTCTGGCGCTATCGCTTAGATCTCGATAGTGGAGTCTTATCGAGAGCAACGCCGGCTCTAGAGAACCGGGCAGTTAGCGCGAGCACGACCCCCTCTCGCGAGGTGCTGAGTACGCCCGCCCCTGATAGGTAAACCGGAGTAACCTCGACACATGCGCGCGGACCTATGACGGCCGCCCCTCGGGGCAACAAGCATCAGGAGGTTTGGCGCATGAATTCCGATTACCGCAAGCTGCTTGAAACCAGCTGCATGACTTGTGTGATTGATGTCGTTGGCTGGGAGGACGCAGTCAACCGGGTCGATCCCTCCGATCCGGTCTACCGTTCACGCCGCCGGGCGCGCCTACCCGGCTGGTCGGTGCTGTCGCGTTCCGCGAGTATCAACAGCACTCACCGATGGCTTCGCTGCTGCGGTTCGATGGGCTCATAGCAAAATCGATTTACGAAACGAAGGACCCCGGGAAAGACGCCATCGCGCGCGTCGACGGTTCGCCTAACCGTCATCTATCCCGCTGCAGCCGCTCGATTAGACGATTGAACGTGCCTGTTGCTTCGGCACCGGCGATCGGATTGACGTAGTCACGCCATTCGAGGATCGCGCCGTCCCGCACCGTGATCACGCCGATGGCTGGGAGCTCAAAACGCTTGCCGGTGGTAAGCACCGTGCCGCACGTGGTCGTCTCGACGACGATCACGTTGGAGACTCTGGGCTACAGCCTGTAACTGTCCAAAAGTCGTTGCCTCACGGTCCCGACCTGTGCGTCATCTGTCGCGCCGGGCTGTGATTTTCGAACCGGGTGCCTCACGGTCCTGACCGTTGCGTCAACTGATATACAACTGTGGGCCGCGACCAAATCGCTGTCGTCCGAGTTCAGATCGGCCGACCAATGCGACAAACTTCGCAGCCTCGTTGCCAGGTTCTCCACGAATCTGTGCCCCGGCTGTGCCCCGGCGACTCCGAAAAACGTCCAGAATCGGCGATTTTGAACTCGAAATTGGTCGGGGGCCCGGGATTTGAACCCGGGGCCTCACGGTCCCGAACCGTGCGCGCTGCCAAACTGCGCCAGCCCCCGATCGGTAGTGATTCTATCGGGGCACTGATCGGGACGCCGACAACAGGCCTGGAGGTCCGGTCCCGCACCGGACCTCCATCGAGTCAGTTGCCTAGCGGCGCTGGAAGGAGAAACCCTCGCCAGACAAGAAGCCGCAAGCCGTTTTCACCGTGGTCCACAAAGACCTCACCGCGGCGTAGTCCTTGCGCGCCCACGCGGCTTTCACCTGCTGGATGGCTGCCAGACAAGCCGCGCTCTGCGTCGCCCCTGACGCGGGTGGCGCGACCCTGGTCGCGAGCTGAGGGGCGCACGCATCGCGCGCCTTGACCCACAGGGCCTCGATCGCCGCTACCTCGTCCTTGTCTTCTTGAACGTCCGACGCCGGGTCCGCGCCGGCCTGGGCTGCGGCCACCCTCTCCTGAGCATCTTCGATGCGGTCTTGGTCATGGGCGGCCTTGATCGTCTGCAGCGCAGCCGAGCACTCCGGCGACAGGGTCACCGCGGTTGGGGTTGAGCTCTTGACGCTCAGAGCCGCGCCGCGCCAGAAACCCCATTGATGCGTTCCCTCCGCCAGCACCGTCACCGGCGCCAGTGCGAACGCAATGACCGCGCACAGAGCGACAGTCCCCGTGCCCACAGCCAAGAGCTTGCGAATCGAATTCATTCGTAGCCTCCTCGTGCGGCCCGCTGGTCGGGCCTTCAGAGTGTACTAACGCAGCCAGCGGCCGAAGTCGGAAGTCTAGGGATTCGACGGACCAGGGGATTCGAGCCGCCTGTCCGGTGCGCCGGTCCGGGCCGCTCGGGCGACTGCCCGTGCCCGCAGCTGCTGCCGGACGAAGATGCTCACGACCAGCGCGGCGACGAGGCCGCCCCACACGAAGTAAAGGAAGCTATGCGCGCGCAGCAAGTCAGCGAGCCGCGGACCGAAGTTGATGCCGATGATCAGCACAATTCCTGCCCAGATCGCCGTCGACACGGCAACGCTCGCCGCGAACACCGGGTACCGCACTTCAAAGATGCCGCTCGCCACGGTGATCGGGATCCGGAAGCCCGGGATGTGGCGACCGAAGATGATCGCGAGCACCCCGTAGCGCTTGAACCACAGCTCGGCCTTGGCCACCCGCTCCGGCGTCAGGTGCACGTACTCTGCCAACGAGCTCCCCACCAGGCGCCGGCCGAATCGTCGTGAGATCAAAAACAGGTTGGTGGCGCCCAGGACCACGGCCACGATGAGCCCCAGCCACGCCGCGATCCACGCCCACAGGACGTGCGGCACATGCGTGGCGACGTACATCACGAACACGTCGCCGGGCGCCGGGAGCGGGACACCCGACTCCTCGACATAAAGCAGTGCGAATCCAGGCAGGTACGCGTTGTGGCGCATGAAGTCGCGCAGCTGCTGGCCGCCGACGTGGAAGAACTCGGGCAGCTCGCCATAGATCAGGGCGGAGACGATGAGCACCGCCAGGGCGACCAAGGTCACGGCCGCGACCTGGAAGGCGCGGCCGCTGCGGATCGAGTTCAGCAGCCGGCGCCCGTTTCGGACCGGCGTGTCAGCGCTGCTCATGGAGGTCGCCCACTCTACGCAACGAATTGTGACTACTGATTAAACGGGTCGACCACAGTTTTGGTCTCCATCAGGGTCGCCGTGGCGTCGGCCACCCGGGAGTGGTCCTCGGCGTTTTCAACGAAAGCGCTCACGTACACAAGCGTGCGGCGGATGTTCTCCACCGTGCCCACAATGCGAACCCGCTCTCCCAGCTTCAGCGGGCGCCGTAGGCTGACCTGAAGGCGTCCCGTCACGCCTGGATGCCCGGCGTGCCAGGCTGCCCAGCCGACAGCCTCGTCCAGCATCAGGGAGACGATCCCGCCGTGCGCCATCCCTGCCCAGCTCTGGAATCGTGGCGGCACCTCGTATTCGGCGATCGAGGAGCCATGGCCGTCCGGTTCGAACTTGAGCTGCAGGCCGTCAGGATTGAGCGGGCCGCACCCGAAACAGTGTCCGTCGAAATGGACCTCCAACTCGGATCAGCCCCGGCAGTTCCAGGTGCCGGTGATGTGCTCCGCCGAACGCTTGCCCGTGGTTGCGTTGGTCAGAAACGCGTCCATCGTCCCGGACTGCAGGCTGCGATCGATGGTGAAGGTCACCTTGTCGGCGTCGGCATGCGTGGCGTCAGCGTCCTGGTTCAGCCACGCCCTGGAGCTATCCGGCGCCTGCAGCGAGATTTTCACGTCCTTGTTTGTGTAGGTGCCGGGCCCGCGGAAATTCTCGATGATTATGTTGAGCTGCCATTCGGTTCCGCTCGAGTCGACAGTGGCGTAGAAGCTGTCCGACCAGGTCTCGCCGTTGCGCACTTTCGCGCCCGAGCAAAAGGTCTGCTGCGTGCCCTGGTCGGGAACGATATTGATGATCTGCCCCGGAAGGTCACCGGCCAGAGTCAGGTTTTGAGTCCACGTTCCCTGCGCGATGACAGGCGAAGGCGACGGTCCTACCTTCACGTTGGTCGGGTCGCAGGCTGCTAGGACGAAGAGGGCGACTATGCCCACAACCCGGAGCATGTGGTCGAATGTTAGCCGTGGCAGACGGCTCGGCACATCTCTCCCGGGCCATGCGATCTCTCGAGGCCGCATTTTTGATCGGAGTCGAAGGCGTGACAGAGGTCTGGCTCGTACGCCACGCCGACTGCTATCGCAACATGGTCGAGGCCGATGATCCGCCGCTCAGCCACCTCGGCCGCGAGCAAGCGCGGCGCCTCGCCGAACGTGTGAGGCGCGTGAATCCCGCCGTCGTGTATTCGAGCCCCTACCGCCGCGCGATCGAGACTGCGCGCGCGATAACACACGACGTGGTGGTCGATCAGCGCCTGGTCGAGATTGCGCTCGAGATCGACGAGGACGGCACCCTGGATTTTCAGGAGATGCCGGATGTCGCCGCCGCCAGGATGCGCGCCGTGCTCAACGACGTGGTTACGAAGCATCCAGGCGAGCGCGTGATCATCGTGGGTCACGGCGCCGCGATCATCGCCTGCCTCACCGATGTGATGCGGCTCGAACCCGGGCAGCTTCGCATGCTGCCGTACTACACAAGCGTCAGCACGCTGCGGGTGCTGGGTGACCGCTGGATGGTTGGATCGCTCGGCGACGTCGCGCACCTCGAATGAGCCCCATGAACGGCGAGGAAAAGATCCGCGCCGACCTCGAGGTCGTGCTTTCTCAGCGCGTGAATTCCGTCCGGCCGATTCCCGAGGGACATTCGGGCTTCACCTACTTCGTGGATCGAGACTATGTGCTGCGCCTTCCGCCTCCCGGCGCGCGAATCGCCGGGCCGGCCGATGTCGTGCGACAGGGCCGCATCATGTCGGCCCTGCGCGGCGCAGGGCTGCCCACCCCGGCGATCCGGTTGATGAGCTCAGACCCAAGCGTCGACGGGCGCCCGTTCATCCTCATGGAGCGAATCGACGGCGCACGCATCGAAGAGACGGCGCAACGTGAGGAGGCGAGAGTCATCGCCACCTCCGCGGTCAATGTTTTGAAGAGGATGCAGGCGCTGCCGATCGAGCAGACGGGCATCGGCGACGAAGAGCCCGTCGGCCTGAAGGCCGAGATGATGCGCTGGGCGATGCTCATGCAGCGGGCTCCCGAAGAGCTGACCGTGCGCGCCGCCGAGCTCGGCGGCTTGCTCGCGGCACAGGTTCCGGTCGAACGCACGCCGACGCTCGTCCACGGCGACTATCACTACGGCAACATGCTGTTTCGAGGCGCCGACGTGGTTGCGGTGCTCGACTGGGAGATCGCGGAGCTCGGCCAGCCTCTCCTTGACCTGGGGTGCCTCTGCTCCATGACGGTCCGCCGCCGTTTTGCGGACGCGCCCAGCCCGGGCGGTGCGGTGGCCATCGAGATGGAGGAGCTGTTCACTCTGTATGGGGTGGACGCGGGCGAGATGCATTGGTACGTGGCGCTGAGCCTCTACAAGTACGCCGCGATTCTCGGCTACAACCTGATGCTGCACCGCAAGGGTCGGAGGCCCGATCCGATGTACGAAGGCTTGACGGGTACCATCGTCGGCATGATCGACGAGGGGATCACGCTGCTTTGACCTGGGACTTTTCGACCGAGCCGGACTTCGAGAGGAAGCTCGAGTGGATGCGCCGCTTCATGCACGACGAGGTCTACCCGCTCGAGGTCCTCGATGTCGACGAGCGTGCATTCATGCGCGCGGTGCGGCCGCTGCAAGAAGAGGTCAAGCGGCAGAAGCTGTGGGCGACGCACCTGCCTCCGGAGCTGGGCGGCCAGGGCTACGGCCAGGTGAAGCTCGGTCTCATGCACGAGATCGAAGGTGCTTCGGTCTGGGGGCCGATCGTCTTCGGCAACCAGGCGCCCGATTCAGGCAACTCAGAGGTTCTGGCCCACTTCGGAACCGAGGAACAGAAAGAGCGGTGGCTCCATCCGCTGCTCGACGGCAAGATCCGCTCTGCGTTTTCGATGACCGAGCCGAACACGGCCGGGTCCGATCCCACCCTGCTCTCGACCACAGCGGAGCTCGACGGCGACGAGTGGGTGATCAACGGACACAAGTGGTTCACGTCGAACGGCATGATCGCGGACTTCTTGATCGCGATGGTCGTGACCGAGCCGAAGGCCGATGCGTATGAGCGGGCGTCGATGATCATCGTGCCGGCCGACACGCCGGGCCTGAAAAAGGTGCGCAACATCCCAACCCTGGCCGGTGAGCACGAACGTTTCGGCTACGGGCACGCCGAGATTCTTTACGAGAATGTGCGGGTCCCGGCGACAAATCTGCTCGGCGAGCGGGGGCAGGGATTTCTGATCGCGCAAGCGCGGCTCGGACCGGGGCGCATCCATCACTGCATGCGTTGGCTGGGTCAGGCTCGACGTGCGTTCGACATGCTGTGCGAGCGGGCGCTGCAACGCGAGGCTTTCGGCAAGAAGCTCGCGAGTCACCAGACCGTGCAGAACTGGATCGCCGATTCTGCGGCCGAGATGCAGGCCGCGCGCCTGATGACGCTACATGCGGCGTGGATCATCGACACGCAGGGCGCGTCCGCGGCCCGCAAGGAGATCTCACTGATCAAGTTCTTCGGCGCCAAGGTGCTGCACGACGTGATCGATCGCGCGATTCAGATCCACGGCTCGCTCGGCTACTCGGCCGACCTGCCGCTCGAGGAGATGTATCGGCACGCGCGCGCGGCGCGGATCTACGACGGACCCGACGAGGTGCACCGGGTATCGGTCGCGCGCCAGATCCTGGCGGGATACAGGCCGCCGGATGGCACTTGGCCGCGCGAGCATGTGCCGACTCGTCGCGAAGCATCCCGGCGCAAGTTCGCCGCCCTTCTGGAGGCCGCGACCACCGATGCCTAAGCGCCTTCCCGAGTACGCGATCCGCAACCGCGACGTATGGACGGTGTCGAACGCCAACTACACCGCGGCCAGCGCAAGCGATTCGTGGGCCCAGGAGGAGATCACCTGGGGCAGGTGGCACACGCCCGAATCGCAGATCAAGGTGCTGCCGAACCTGCGCGGGCTCGAGGTCATCGAGCTGGGCTGCGGCACGGCCTACTTCGGAGCGTGGCTCAAGAAGCACGGCGCGAAGCGCGTGCTCGGCGTTGATATCACGCCCGCGCAGCTGGACACCGCGCGCGAGATGAACGAGAAATTCGGCCTGGGGCTCGAGTTCCTCAAGGCCAACGCCGAGGCGGTACCTCTCGCGGATGAGTCATTTGACATGGCTTTCTCCGAGTACGGCGCGTCGCTGTGGTGTGATCCGGACCGCTGGATCCCGGAAGCCGCACGCCTGCTGCGGCCGGGGGGCGAGCTGGTCTTCATGCGGTCGACGGACCTCGAGATGGTGTGCTCCTCGGACACGGAACGGATCGGCAAGCAGCTGGTCCGGCCGCTGAATGGGATGCACCGACTGGACTGGACCGACGACGAGGTCGGAGCAAGCACTGAGTTCCACGTCAGCCACTCGGAGCTGTTTCAGATCCTGCGCAGGTCGGGTTTCGACGTCCTCGACTTTCGAGAGCTGTACGCGCCGGAGGATGCGGTCGACCATCCCTATTACCAGTACGTCAGCGCCGAGTGGGCGCGGCAGTGGCCGTCGGAGGAGATCTGGCGGGCCAAGAAGAGCCGGCGACGGCCGACGTCAGCGTCTGCTCCGCGCAAGAGGCGATCCCGGACTCAGGCGCAGGGGTAGAGCTCGTCGGCCCCTCCGTCCGGCTTCGCCGGACACCTCCCCATGAATGGGGAGGAGTTTTTCTCAACTCCCTAGGTCGGGACTGATTCCGCGAGGTGTAGGCGGTCCCAGTCGGAGTACTCCCCGTTGACGTGGATGATCCGCGTCAGGCCTGCCTGTTCGAGCAGGCTGGCCGCGATCCCCGCGCGATAGCCGGAAGCGCAGTGCACGGCGACAGGCGCTTCCCGAGGGATCTCGCCCGCGCGATGCGGCACGTCCGGCACGTACATGTGGACCGCCCCGGGGACATGGCCCGCCACCCACTCGTGCTCGTCGCGCGCGTCGACGACCGTCATCGGCTCAGCGCTGAGCACCCATTGCGCCATGTCCTCGACCTCGACCGTCTCGAAGGTGGAGATGGAGCGGCCGCCGGAGCGCCATGCGTCGACGCCACCGTCCAGCGCGCCGGCGATGGTGTCGTAACCGATCCGCAGCAGCTGTCGCTGCGCCTTGCGCAGCTCGTCGTCGGTGCCGCCAACCAGGACGATCGGCCGTCCGCGTGCGATAAGCCATCCGACCCAAACGCTGACCGGCCCGTCGATCCCGATGCTGTAGCTGCCTGGGATGTGGCCTCGGTCATAATCCCGACCTGGCCGGATGTCGACAACGGCCGCCCCTTCGTCAATCCTCTGCCCCACCTCGTCTGCGCCCAGCCGCGTGAGCGGCGGCGCGGCGTGCCCGATGAGAGGAACTCCGCCCCGGTTGATCGCGGCCATGTCGCGGTAGTAGGTCGGGTAGCGGTGCTGGCTCAGCGCACGAGCCAGGAACGGCATCACCTCGGTGATCTGAAAGAACGGATTGGTGTGGCGCTCGTGACCCAACGTCGTCTCATGGCCGCTCCGTCCGCCCGTGCCGCAGAACGAGCCGCCGCCATGGGTCGGAAAAACGCGGATGTCATCCGCTAGTCCGCGGAGGCGGACCTGCAGCGTCGTCAGCGCCTCCAGGGCCAGGTGCACGGCCAGGTGCGGCCCGAGCAGGTCGGTTCGGGCGATGGCGCCGAGCATCACGGCGCCCCCCGAGAACAACGCGCGATCTTGGCCGCCTTCGCTGAGCAGAAAGGCCTTGTGATCGGGAGTGTGACCAGGCGTGTGGACGGCGCGCAGGCTCAAGTCGCCTACGTGCAGCTCAGAACCCGGCTCCAGCTCAGCGATGTTCGTGCCCAGCTCCGCGGCCAGCTCGCGGCGGCCGGAGACGTAATCGTTGTGGAGGTGCGTGTCCAGCGCGTGCGTGAGCTTGACTCCGAGGTCCGCAGCCAGCTTCACGTAGCGCTCGATATCGCGCAGCGGATCGACGACAAGTCCCACGCCGCGATCGGTGTCGGCGACGAGAAAGCTCGCGTTGCCCAGCTCGCCGGCGGGGACCACTTCGACGGTGTACATGTCGTTACCCGAGCTTGATCGGGACTGTCGTCAGGAGAACCCAGATGGTGATCAATGTGACCAAGACAGCTCCGCCGTAGGAGATGATCTGCGCGGGCACGCTCTTCGCCGCTTTTACGCCGAAGTCGGTGAGCAGGTAGCGAACCCGGTGGGCGATATGAAAGAACGGCACAGCGATCAGCACCAGCAGGTAGAGCTTCACGATCGGATTGCCGAGCACGGCCACCCACGTGTCGTAGTGGCGATCGACGACGGGCACGATGCCTAGCGGGCCCAGGATGCCCTGGATCAGGACGTGCACTGGGACCAGCACAGCCGCGACAACGCCGCCCTGAGCGAACAGAAACCAATAGATGAGATGCGGGTAGGCGACGCGCCGGCGGGGTTCGGTGCTCATCGCGCAAACCAGATGAGGACGAATCCAACGACGACGGAGGCCACCGCCCATAGGGCGAACTGAGCGAGGACGATGAGTCGAGACGGCAGGGGCCGGTCCAGGACCTTGAAGTGGATGATCACGCCCGCCAGGCTGAGAAACGTGTAGCTGTGATAGAGCGCGAAGACCAGCGTGATGACGCTGAACACGACGAAGGCCGTCGAGCCATGCGGTGAGTAGCGCGCTGGGCCGTCGCCCGCGCGCTTGATCTCCACCAGCAGCCACAGGAGCCAGAGAGCGATCGGCACGACCGTGAACTCGCGGACGACATACAGAAAGTAGTGGCGGTTGCGCGTCCACCAATTGGCCGGCATACGCCAGCGGTATTCGCGCGGCGCGGCCTGCGCTTCAGTGGTCAATCGCGGTTGCCGTACGGGAGGACGAAACGCATCGTCGTGTCGAGCTTGGTCTGCTGGATTGCCTTCGCCGGGTCGACGCCTTTGGGGCAGACGACCGAGCATTCGCCGACGAAGCTGCACTCCCACACGCCCTCGTTGTCGGCGATCACCGGAAGCCGCTGCTTCAGTCCCTGGTCTCTCGAGTCCAGGTTGTAGCGCCTAGCGAGAGCGATCGCCGCGGGACCCAGGAACTCGTTGTTCAGGCCGTAGACCGGACACGCTGCGTAGCACAGCATGCAGTTGATGCACTGGCTGAACTGCCTGAAGTCGTCGATCTGCTCGTTCGTCTGACGGTGCTCGCCCGCGCCGAGGGGAATCTCCTGCCTGCGGATGATCCAGGGCTTGATGGCCTTCAGCTTGTGCATGAAGTCGTCCATGTCGATGACGAGGTCGCGGATCACCGGGAAGTTGTTGAGCGGTTCGACGACGACCGGGCGCGGCCAGTAATCGCGCAGGAACGCGTTGCATGTCAGCTTCGGCGTGCCGTTGACCATCATTCCGCAGCTGCCGCAAATCCCCATGCGGCACGACCAGCGATAGCTGAGGCTCCCATCGACCTCGGACTTGATGTAGTTCAGCGCGTCGAGCACGACCATGCTGTCGTCGGAGAAGGGAATTTCATACGACTGAAGGCGCGGCCTTTCGTCCTTGTCCGGGTCGTAGCGGGTGGCCTGAATTGTGATCCTCTTGTCTGCCATCTCAGTACGTCCTGGCCTGCGGCTTGAAGTTTCCAAGATGTACGTCGCGATACTCCAGACGAGGCTTGGCTGCATCGCGATGGAAGACCAACGAGTGCTTGAGGTACTTCTCGTCATTCCGTTCTGGGAAGTCGCGTCTGGCGTGCGCCCCGCGTGACTCGTCACGGGCGAGAGCGGTGAGCGCGATGGTCTGCGACAGCTCGAGCATGAAGTCCAGCTCGATCGCCGACGTGAGCTCGGTGTTGAAGGTGCGGCTCGAGTCCTCGATCTTGATTCGTGAGAACCGTTGGCGCAGGCCGCCCAACCGCTCGACCAGAGTCTCCAAACCTTCCTTGGTGCGAAAGACGCCGGCGCCCGTATCCATCTCGTGCTGCATCTCCTCTCGAATCGCGCCTATGCGCTCATCGCCGCCTTTCTTCTCGAGGTAGGCGACCTCGACCCGCCGAGCCTCGTCCCACAGAATCGCGTCGACCGGATTCGCCGTCACCGGTTTGGCGGAGCTCGCGTACTCCGCGGCGGCGCGCCCCGCCGCGGCCCCGAAGACGAGGCATTCCGGCAGCGAGTTCGAGCCCAAACGGTTCGCGCCGTTCAGGCCGACATTCGCGCATTCGCCTGCCGCGTAGAGGCCGGCCATGGGCGTGGCGCCCGAGATGTCCGCGTCGATGCCACCCATCATGTAGTGCTGCACCGGACGGACCGGGATCGGGTCCTTGACGATGTCGATGCCGACAAACTCGCGGCCCAGCTCGCGCATGAACGGCAGCTTGCGGTCGATCACATCCTCACCGAGATGGCGGACATCGAGGTGGAGGTACTTGCCATGCGGGCCCTCGAAGCCGTGTCCCTCCTCGAACTCGGTCATCATCGCGCGCGAGATGATGTCGCGCGGACCCAGCTCCATTTTGTTCGGGACGTAGCGCTTCAAGAAGCGCTCGCCCTCGTTGTTGAGCAGGTAGCCCCCCTCGCCCCTCACCGCCTCGGTGATGAGGATCCCGGTGAAAGGCAGACCGGTGGGATGGAACTGCACCATCTCCATGTCCTTCAGCCCGACACCGGCGCGGTACGCAAGCGCCATGCCATCGCCCGTGCAGATGTTGCCGTTCGTGGTGAATGCGTACACGCGGCCGAGCCCGCCGGTGGCCAGGATCACCGACCTCGCCGTGATCGCGTCGAACCGCCCTGTCTTCATGTCCAGCGCGACGACGCCGACGCAGCGGCTGTCCTCGACCAGCAGCTTGGTGACGAAGGCCTCGTCGTGACGAATGATCTGCGGGTACTTGAGCGACGTCTGGAAGACGGCGTGCAGCATGTGGAAGCCGGACTTGTCGGCCGCGAAGCATGTACGCCACGTCGTCATGCCTCCAAACGGCCGGACCGAGATCTTGCCGTCTTCATCGCGGCTCCACGGGCAGCCCCAGTGCTCCATCTGGATGATCTCGATCGGCGCCTCGCGGACGAAGGCCTCGACCACGTCCTGGTCGGCCAGGTAGTCGGAACCTTTGATTGTGTCGAAGGCGTGGGTCTCGTACGAGTCTTCAGGCCGCATGACCGCTGCCGCTCCACCCTCGGCGGACACGGTGTGGCTGCGCATCGGGTAGACCTTGGAGACCATTCCGACTCTGATTCGCGGATTGGCCTCGACCGCAGCTATCGCTGCCCTGATGCCGGCGAGCCCTCCGCCGACGACCAGGACGTCATAGCTCTCCACTTGCTTATCGATTCTATGTGGACGCGAGAATTGACCGCCTGATGGGAATTCCTTTCTGGACGCCGCCACCGGAGAAGTACCCCGGCCGTCTGCCTGAGAAGGCCGACGTCCTCGTGATCGGAGGCGGAATCGCCGGGGTGAGCTTGCTCTGGCATCTCGCGGGTCGCCGGATCGAGGCGGTGCTGGTCGAGCGACACCACCTGGCCTGGGGCGCGAGCGGGCGCAACGCAGGCTTCCTGCTCGCCGGAGTGGCATCGAGCTACGCGGAGGCGGTCCGGACGCATGGGCGGGAGAGGGCCCGCGAAGTCTGGGAGGTCACGAACGAGAACCACGACCGGATGATCGAGGCCGTGCGCGGCCAGGAGGTCGGGCACCGACGACTTGGAAGCGCCGTGCTTCCGGCAAGCGATGAGGAGCGGGCGCTGCTTGTCGAGTCGGAGCACCTCCTGCAGGAAGACGGCTTTCAGGCGCGTTGGGACGGCAACCGCCTGGTCAACCCGCGCGATGGCGAGATCGATCCGGCGGCGATGGTCGCCGCCCTGGCGCGCCAGATGAAGCCCGCCTCCATCCGAGAGGGTGTCGATGTGTCGGCGATCGAATCACGCCGCAATGGCGTCCTGTTGACGTCCGGCGACGATCAGTGCGAGGCGGGCGTCGTCATCCTGGCCACGAACGCGTACACGCCGCAGCTGGTGCCGACGGTGAAGATCCAGCCGACGCGCGCGCAGATGCTCGCCACCGCGCCACAGCCGAGACGGGTTGTCGACGTGCCTGTCTACTCGAATTTCGGGTATCGCTACTGGCGCCAGCTGGTGAGCGGTGAGGTGCTGGTCGGCGGGTGGCGCGACACGGCCTTCGAGACTGAGAAGACATACGACGATGAGCCGACGCAAGAAATCCAGGACAACCTGGACCGCGCGGCGCGCGGCCTGGGCGCCGAGGGTGAGGTGACGCATCGCTGGGCCGGCACGATGGGGTTCACCGAGTCAGGACTGCCGCTGGCGGGTCTGGTCGAGGGGATGCCGAACGTCTACATCTGCGCGGGTTTCACCGGGCACGGGATGGGCTTCGCTTTCATGACTGCGAAAGGAGTCGCGGAGTCGATCTGAGGGCGCCGCCGTTCGGCGCCCTCGCTATATCAAAGAACGTCTAGTCCTCGTCCTCGCGATCGTCCCCCTTCGGGAGGAAGCCGTTGACTCGCCGGCCGTGACCTGACCCAGGGAGGCGGTGGTGAGAATCACGGCGACGAGGGCAGCGCGACCGGGAACCGACAAGGCGTGGACGCGGGTCGAGCCCATTGCCACCTCCAGTGACTGACCGGGGGACGGGGTCACCTCGTGTACGTCGCGAGGATGCTCGTTCGTTGCAAAACCGTCAATCGGTGTTTACGGCAGGAATAGCCCCTCCGGCGCTTCGCGCCACCTCCCGACAAGTGGGGAGGAGTAATTAGGGGAGGGAGCGCTCCAGGAAGGCGAGCCAGTTGCCGCCCATGATCCCTTCCACCTGCGGGCGGTTGAAGTGCAGGCGCAACCTGGCCGGCAGCTCCTTCAACCTGGCCAGGTCGGCGATGGGCGCCTGGCGGGCGTCGAAGCCGCCATCGAGGTCGGAGCCGATCCCGACGTGCTCCGGACCGCCGGCGGCCCGCGCGTGATGGACGACGTGCTTCACCACATCGAGCAGCGTCGGGCGGCCAGATGCTCGCAGGTGCTTCCCGTAGAAGCTCACGCCGACGATCCCGCCCCGCCGCGCAATCTCCGCGACCGTCTCATCGGTGAGCTGACGATCGCCGGGCACCAGGGCTCGCGAGTTGCTGTGCGAGGCCATGATCGGCCCGCGCCACAAGGCGAACGCGTCGGCCACAGCCTCGTCGGCCATGTGACTGAGATCGAGGATGACGTGCTTGCGCCGCATCGCCTTGAGCAACTGACGGCCGAGCTCGGTCAGCCCTCCGGGCGAACCTGTGCCACCGCTGTACCGAGTTTTGCCCCATGCCGGGCCGATGATCCGAACCCCGCGTTCGGTCCACGCGCCGAGCTCGGCGGGAGTCTCGATCGGGTCGGCGCCCTCCATCAGGACGATGGCCGCGAGCATGCCCTTCTTCCAACCCTGCACGTAGGCCGCCAGGCCTGCTCGATCGCGGATGAAGTCAAGACCGCACGAGTGGTAGTAGTTGACCTGGGCGGTGGCCATGAGGTTGGCCTCGTGGGCGTTCTCGTAGACGAATCTCGTCCGCATCGCGCGGCCGGCCCGGGCGGGCGCGGTGTAGAGGGTGGCGAAGACCAGCCCCACCTCGGCCGCAACGAGGGATGACCGGCTGACCAGGTAGCCCGGCGCCGGCGGCCGCAGAAAGCCTCGACCGGCTGAGATCGCGTTCCAGCCGATGTCGAGGTGAGCGTCAACAATCACGGGTCGCTGAGAATAACTTGCGCCCAAACCGTGTATTGCATGATAATGAAGTCCTTCAATATGAAGACCGATGATTTGAAGCACGCTGACATTTCGAAGTTGGACCACTTCGAGCTGGGCCGGGACGACGACGGCCGGCTGTACATGAAGAAGTTCCGCGAGCTGTTCTCTCCTCTCAAGCGAGACATCACCGCAGTGGAGGCACTCTCGGCGCTGCGTTTCGCCGGGCGGTCGCTCCGCCTGCTGCAGGAGCGATGGGCGGAGCGCCACGGTCTGAGCGAAGGGCGAATCGGCGTCCTGTTTCGTCTCAAGCGCGGCGGCGACATGCCGCTGGGCGAGCTGGCCGACGACCTCGACTCGAGTCCCCGCAACATAACCGGCCTGGTCGACCACCTGGAGCGAGACGGGCTGGTCGAGCGCGTCCCGGATCCGACGGACCGCCGATCGGTGAGGGCGAGGCTGACGGCCGAAGGCCGCGCGCTGATCGACCGCATCTGGGAGGAAGGAATGGAACACCAGCACGAAGTGGTTGGGGCATTGAGCAAGGACGACCTGGCGCAGCTTCGACACCTGTGCCTGATGCTGGTGGAGAACGCCAGAAAGGAGCTCGGCAAATGACTCAGGCGATAACCCACGGGCTCTCCCGGCAAAGAGTGATTCTGGCCACGGCCGGGACCATGCTCGCCCTGCTCCTGGCCGCGCTCGACCAGACGATCGTCGGCACAGCCATCCCACGCATCGTGGCCGACCTCAACGGTCTCGACCGCCTGGCGTGGGTTACCACCGCCTACCTCGTGACCTCGACCACCATGACGCCGATCGCCGGCAAGCTCGGCGACCTGTTCGGCCGCAAGCCGTTCCTGCTCGCGGGCATGATCGGCTTTGTCGCCGCGTCCGCGCTGTGCGGACTCTCGCAGGACATGACCCAGCTGATCGTGTTTCGAGGCATCCAGGGATTGTTCGGCGGCGTGCTGTTCGCCACCGTCTTCACGGTCATCGGCGACCTCTTCCCGCCCGACCAGCGCGGCCGGGCCCAGGGTCTGTTCGGCGCCGTCTTCGGTCTGAGCTCGATCCTCGGCCCGACCACCGGGGGATTCATCACCGACCACTGGAGCTGGAGATGGGTGTTCGAGGTGAACATCCCGGTCGGCGTCGTCGCCGTCAGCGTCGTGCTCGCCGGTCTGCCTTATGTCCGCTCCAAGGCCTCGTGGCGTGACATCGACTTCTGGGGCGCCCTGACGCTCGCGGCTGGCGTCGTGCCTTTGCTGATCGGCCTCACGATTACCCGCGACCACGCCTGGACCTCGCCCCAAGTGACGGGACTGCTTGCGCTCGCGGCGATCATGCTTGGCGCTTTCGTATTCGTCGAATCGCGCGTCAAGCAACCCATCGTGCCGCTGCATCTGTTCAAGAACTCGACGTTCACCGTCAGCATGGTCGTCGGCTTCCTCACCGCGTTCGGAATGTTCGGCTCGATCCTGTTCACGCCGCTCGTGTTCCAGGGCGTGCTGGGAATCAGCGCCACCAACTCGGGCGCTCTGATCACGCCGATGATGTTCGGCCTGCTCGGCGCGAGCACCGCGACCGGTTTTGTGATGCGGAGGATCAGGAACTACCGCTACCTCGGCACGTTGGGGGTCGCGGTGATGATCTTCGGCATGTGGCTGTTGTCCCAGGTCACGCCTACGACGCCGGAGTGGCACGTCGTGGCGGACCTGATCGTGATCGGCCTCGGCCTGGGCACCACGTTTCCGCTGTACCTCACCGCCGTGCAGGTGGCTCTGCCTCGGCAGTTCATGGGCGTGGCCTCCAGCCAGATCCAGTTCTGGCGGAACCTGGGCGGCACGGTCGGGAGCGCGATCTTGGGCGCAGTCCTCGCCAACCGCCTGCCCGACTACCTGACGGCCCGAACCGCAGCGCTGCACCTGCCCCCGCAGGTCATCAGCTCGCTGCCCAAGACCGGCAGCGCGAACGCCATCCTCGACCCAACTCTGCTCGGCAAGCTGCCGGCCGCGTTCGTCCAGGCGATCCGGCTGGCTTTGTCAGACACCCTGCACGACATCTACATCTTCGCCGGGGTGATCCTCGTGATCGCGCTCGTCTCGACCGTCTTCCTGAAGGAGGTGCCTCTGACCGGGGCCGCCGCGGGCAGAGGATTCGATGCGCCTCCAGTCGAGCTCGAAGAGGAGGAGCGCGAGGCCGTCGCCCGGTAAAGGCATGTAAGGGGATGCCTCCAAATCCTCGCCAACCGAGTTAGAATCGCCACCGTACGCTGGGAGGGTAGTCCGGCCGGCATCGTCCGGGCCTCAGCGCGATTTCTAGGGGAGGCCAGTACGGTGACGGTGAGCTTCGTGGATCGGACCTTGACGTGTCGCGACTGCGGTCGGGAGTTTCTTTTCACAGCGGGGGAGCAGGAGTTCTATCAGTCCAGGGGGCTTCAAAACGAGCCCCGACGATGCCCGGAGTGCCGGGCGGCGAGACGGGCGGCAGACGGCAACGGCCGCGCGCGCGTCATGCACGACGTGGTCTGTTCGAACTGCGGCAAGCCGACCCAGGTGCCGTTCGTGCCCACCGGGGCGCGGCCGGTGTACTGCCTGGACTGCTTCCAGACGGTGGGTCGCCGCTAGCCCCATCCCCCGGCCGCCCGTCCGGCGCTGCCCCTCCGGCGCTTCGCGCCACCTCCCCATGAATGGGGAGGACGGTGCTTCGTTGTGGCTACGCGACGGCGATGGGCCGGACGGGCGAGCCGGTGGCGCCGCGCATCTTGAGCGGGAGACAGAAAAAGGCGAACTCGTAGACCTTCGCGGCCGCGAGCTCTTCGAGGTTGAGGTTCTCGATGATCGGGATGCCCTCTCTCACGAGCAGCAGGACGTGCGCGGGCAAGGTGGCGTTGAGGTCGGGATCCTTTGGTCCGGCCATCACGTCGAACGCCATGTTGTCCGCGCCGACCACGCGCACCTTTTTCTCGATCAGCCAACGCGTGCCGGCGGCGCTCACGCCGGCCGCTTTGAGGTACTCGTCGGGCTTTGACCACAGCGCGCCATAACCGGTGCGGACGAGAACCACATCCCCATGGCGGATCTTGGCGCGTTCGGCCTGTTCCAGGTCGTCGGGCGTGATGGCGTAATCCGGATCCAGGCGGTGGCCGCCTGCGACGTCGAGCAGCACGCCGCGGCCGGCGATGGGCGCCATGGTGTCGATGCCGAGCTTCTTGAAACCGACGGAGGTCTGGACGCCGTCGTCGACATGAATGCCGCCGTGCAGCGTCAGGTTTTCCGCCTGGTGCGCCAGTGCGTCGATGTGCGTGCCCGAGTGCTCAGGCATGAGGACGATGCCGGACGCGCCAGTGCGCGCCTCGCCCGCGCCGCGCGCGTGGTGGCGGTGGAGGAAGTAGCTGAATCCGGGCGCGTGCGCCGGGTGGGAAGGCGCTCCGGCATAGCGAAGCTGTTCGAGGTCGAAGACGCGGGCCGCCTCGAGCGCCTCGAGGAGGTCTTTACTCCCCATGAAATCGGAGGCTTCGCCGAGATTTCGCGGGGGGCCCTGAAAGGATCAATCCCTGTAGCGGTAGACGATCCGGCCTCGAGTGAGGTCGTAAGGCGAGAGTTCGACGCGAATGCGGTCGCCCGGGGTGATGCGGATGAAGTAGCGGCGCATGCGCCCCGCGGCATACGCGATCAGCTTGTGGCCACCCTCAACCTCGACCTCGAACATCGCGTTGGGGAGGGCCTGTGAGACCACCGCGTCCATGACAACGGCAGGTTCCTTCTGGTCCCCATCGTCGCGTTCTGGCTTGCGCGCCTTCTCCGGACGGCGCGGTGCTCGACGACCTTTATTTTTGCCCAAGACTCGTGAAGTCTAAAGGCGCGAGGAGGCCGCCGACAGGCGGGCCTCGATCGCATCCGCGAGCTCGGCGGTAATTCGTTCCACCGCGACGAGTCGGCGGATCGTTTCGATCCACCGCTGGTTTTTGGCCGCCGCCTCCGCAATGAGGCGGCATCCCTCGTCGAGCCGGCCCGCCTCTGCCATGCTCAGGCCACTCCAGAAACGAAGCTCGACCATCTCCGGCGCAAGCACCATTGCTTCGCGACGCTTGTGCAGCGCGGCATCCTTGTCGCCGCCCTCCTCCAGCCGATCGGCGGCCGAGTCGGCCTCATATGCACGCTTGATGTGAAGCAGGCGGCGAAGCTCAACAAGTGGGTCTGACGCGTCCTCCACGCGCAGGTCGACGATCCGGTCTTCCCACGACCGACCGGTTGGCGTCCCAGAAACGATCAGCATCGCTGCCGATTGTTTGCCTCGGATGTCGCCGCCTTGACCTTCCGCGGCGTCGAGGGCGGCGAGCATGCGCTCAGCGAGCGGAGCGTCAGCAGACACATACGCGTTGCACATGGCGTCCCAGACGGTGTCCTTCTCCATGAGGTTGGCCTGGCAGCTGAAGCCGTCACCCGTTCGGTGGCCGGCCGCCGGGATGCACTTGGCGCCGGTGTGCGCGGCGACGTTTCCAGTGCCATCGACCAGTGCGACCTGGCGTACCTCCGGCTGCGAGTCGCCGGCCAGAAGGGCTCGCAACGCCTGCTCGGCGCTGTAGCCCGCGCGCATGTAATCGAGTCCGAGCGGCCCGAAGCTGACGTTCACACGCGACTGCGTGGCGACCGCGCCAACCCCGGCGAGGGCCCATGGCACGACTGGTCCGACCTGGAAGTAGTGCGACTGCACCGCAACGCCGAACTCGCCGGTCGTTTTGTCGCGCGCGACTATCGAATACGTCATGCCTCGGTATCGTAGGTCAGGCGTGGACCTCTGCCGGTTCACGCCCGGCGGTCGGGTCTTCCGCCCCGGCCTGGCCCGCCAGTTTGCGATTTCTGTCGATGTGGCGGGCGATGTATGCGGCGTCACGACCAACTCCGGGCAACACATCGGAGACCGCTGCATATAGATGCTCCATGCCGACGAAGTAGAGTCCCGGCTCCGACGCCGCCACGCCGCGGTACTGGATGGGCTTGCCATCAGGCCCGAACGCGTCCGGAAGACGAATCCATTCGAAGTCTGATCTGAAGCCCGTGCACCAGATGACGTTGGCGACGTCCAGGGCGCGTCCATCAGCGAGCGCCGGCCTACCCTCCCGCGCTCCTGTGACCCTGGCCACCCGCTCGATGCCGGCGCCCTCCAGGTCTTTGAGCTTCACCCTTATGAGCGGTGCGCCTTTCATCTTCGGCAGCACATTGCGACCTACTGGCGTGTCCACGGTCAGCACGTGCGTGCCCAGAAATTTGATCAACGGGAGCACGAGTGCCGCGGCAGCGGCGCCATGGCGCACCGGCAGCTGGCCTGCCGGAGTGCCCGAGAGGAGGACGTTGTGCGCGTGCCGGATGTCGTACGCGATTTCCGCCCCGGAGTTGCCCGCGCCGACGACGAGAACAGGCCCATCACGCAATTGCGAGGGGCTCTTGTACGCGATCGAATGCAGCTGCACAATCGTTGGATCGAGCTGCGAGGCGAAGTCGGGGATCTTCGGCGTGTGGCACGCCCCGGTCGCTATCACCACGTTGGCCGCGCGCAACATGCCTGCGCTCGAAGCAACTTCGAACTGGTCCCCGTCTCGCGACACGGAATCGACTTTGATTCCGCCACGCACCGGGAGCTCGAACCGCGCCGCGTACGCCGCCATGTAGTCGGCGACCTCGTCCTTGGTCGGGAACGAAAGGCTTGGCGCTGGGAAGCGCATCCCCGGCAGACCGTTGTACTTGGCGGGGGTGAAGACCCGCAGGGAGTCCCAACGCACACGCCACGAGTCGCCGAGTCGTGTGCTTGCGTCGAGGATCACGAATGATTGGCCTGAACGCGCGAGGTGATACCCAACCGCCAGTCCAGCTTGTCCGCCGCCGACGATGATTGTTTCGAAGTGTCTGTCCATCGCTTCCCTCCTCGAAGTTCGTTGGCGATGACGCTAGGCGCGAGAGGGAGAGAACGCATCCGACAAACGATCCAATTTGGCCTGTGACCGAATGGGTAGTTCTATGTAGTCCTGGTGCGCAGGCCGTGCTCGTACGCGTAAGCGGTGGCCGCCGCTCGTGTTGACAGGCCGAGCTTGGTGAAGATGTTGCTCACGTGACGCGCCACCGTCTTCTCGCTGATGAACAGGTCCGCTGCGATTGCGCGGTTGGTCTTGCCGGCGGAGAGCAGGCGCAGAACCTCGAGTTCGCGTGACGAGAGGCCGCCTCGCGAGGTTGATGCCCCGCCAGACAGCTCGTGAACACGGGTCAGGTCCGCAGCGCCAAGTTTCCGGAACGTCGCGCGAGCGGCGTCGAGCTCCATGGCAGCGGCGTCGCGGTCGCCCATCGCGCGACAAGCCATCCCGATCAAGAGGCGGGTCCTCGCCCCCTCGTATGGGGCGTCGAGCTCACGCCACAGGCCGGCGGCGGAGCGCAGCGATTCGAGCGCCCGGCGCGTGTCCCCAAGCGCCAGCAGGACGGCGCCACTGGCATGCGCCGCGACGGCGTCAGGATAGGGCGCGCCCAGCGCCTTCGCAGCCGCATCCAGCGCCGCAGCTCCCTCGCGCGCCGCCTCGAGGTCGCGCCCCGCGATCATGATCTCGACGTAGGCGGGCAGGATCGCGCATGCCTGACCCGGCTGCCTGATCTCGTCCCGCTCGCGCCGGATCGCGGCGGCTGCCGCGTCGACGTCGCCTTCGGCGAGCCGCATCTGCGCCATCCCCGGCTGGGGCGACCGGCCGGCGCTGCTCGCCTGCCGGAAAGCGGCTTCGGCCCTAACAAAGTCGCCCCGAAGGCGGTGGAGCTCGCCCAGCTGGTAGTAGGCGTCGCCGGCGGCCGGGTGCAGGCGCGGTGTCGACAGCCGCGCGCATGCCCGGTCAGCCTCCACCAGCGCTTCCGACCATGCCCCGTTCAGCTGCTTGAGCTGCGCGCGGAAGACGCTGCAGGCGCCTCGAAACTCCACGAGGCCGGGTTGGGATTGGCACCATTCGTCGAGGGCTTCGGTCCACTCGCGCGCCCGCCTCAGATCGAAGATGGCGCGGCACCCATCGATGACGGAGCAGTAGATGATCCCGGCCAGCACCGGCGAGATCTCGCCCGAGGTCACCGCGACCATGTTCTCGTCAAACAGGGCGATGCCGCCCTGGACGTCGCCGAGCATGATCAATGACTGGCCACGGCCAAGACGTCCCATCGCCGAAAGGTCCGGGTCTGCGTAGCGCGCCGCGATGTGAAGCACCTGCTGGAACATCTCGCTTGCTTCTTGGACGTGGCCCTGCCTCAGAGTCTGAAGCGCCGCGGGGACCATCAGGTAGCCGAGCTCGACACAGTCGCGCTGACCGTCATCGAGCAGCCGCCTGCACCGCGCGAGCCAGCCGCCAGCCTGCGCCAGCTCCTCGCGGTTGATCAGGCTCATGATCAGCTGCACCGCGCAGCGGACGGCGGGCTCCACCTCGTTTTGCTTGAGGTAGGCGTTGTGCGCCCGCTGCAAGAGCGCGGCCGCCTCCTCGTCCTGACCCTGAAGCTGGGCCGCTGTTGCCAGTCGCACCACGTCTTCAGGTCCCAGCGGCGTTTGAGCATCAGCGGCGCGCAGCCGCGAACGCGCTTCACCCCAGTTCTGGTTGTCGTATGCGGTGCGGCCGAGCGAAAGGTCAGCCAGGATCAAAGTCGAGACCCCGTCTAGGGTTCGTACCGGAGCTCGCGAGGTTTGGAGGCCTGCCAGCGCTCGATCCAGGTGCCCTGCAAGTCAGGCTGCCGGTGTCCTGCCGCCAGCGTGCGGACCGCTGTTTCGACCCTCGCGGTGAACTCGCGTGACCCTTCGGACCGCTGGGGCGTCATGGGTCGGCCGATCCTCACTCGGACGGGTCCGGGCAGCGGGATCTTCTGATGACGCGGCATGACCTGGAAAGCTCCGTGGATGTACATCGGCACCACGGGAGTGCCCGTCTCCTTCGCCAGGTGACCAACGCCCGGCCGGAATTCCTGGATGCGGCCGTCAGGTGAGCGGCTGCCCTCCGGAAAAAGCACCAGGTTCCATCCCGATTTCAGCAGCTGGCTCGAGCTATGCAGCTGAGCCTGCGCCCCGCCGGTGCGCGAGAACGGAAACGTGTTGAGGAACAGGCTGACGATGTTGCCGAGGATTGGGTGCTTGAACCAGTAGTCGGCTGCGGCCGCGACGACGGTGCGGTCTCGCGCCTTGTCCGTCAACGAGTGGAGGATGAGCGAGGTGTCGGCGTGGCTCGAATGGTTGGCGGCAAAGATCACGGGCCGCTTGAGCTCTCTCACCCACTCCCGGCCCTCGACTTTCGGGTGGGTCATGACCTCCGTGAACGGAATGAGCAGAACATGCTGGATCAGGTAGCGGATCGATCGCACGGGTTCAACTCGCGCCCACCCAAGATCGCTGGCCGGTGACGGCACCGCGTCGCCTTGCTCAGGCCAGGTGTGCGGCCGTGGCGAGTCCCAATGCCACGCGCGACGCACCCTCATCACATCGTCGAACGCGCCACCGGCCATCCCGGCGAGCCTGGTCAGCGGAGGTTCCGAGTACCAGGCCATTCAGCGAATCCTGCCGTTGACCTTGGTCACGGCAGCTTTCGCATCAGTCGCGTCGTTGAAGGCGACCTCCGCCACCTCGAAAGTCTTGTTCTCCCATACGGCGACGTAGACGCTCGCGCCGGCGACATCAATCGAAAGCACGATCGAGTTGTCGCCGAGGCCGGTCGCGCTGCCTTGTGCGGCAGTTCCGCCAGCGGCCTTCAGGTTCGCGAGGTCGTCGTCGCTGAGGTGGAAGTCCTTCGACGTCGTCTTGAAGCTGGCCGATGCGGATGTCGAGTCCTTGAACCGGATTGCGTAAACGTAGGCGACCTTCCCCGAAGGCGTGCCGGCCGCGAACTGGCCGCAATCAGACGAGCTCGCCGCATAGACGGCGATGTAGCTGTCGTTTGCGCCCGAGGCTTTCAGGTCGTCCCAGGTGGTCTTGTCGCTCTGGTACTGGTCGGGGGACTTTGTCTGCTCCTGCTTCAGATAGCTGTCATACGAACCGCTTTCGGCGCATTTCTGCAGGCCGGGGAAGTCGGATGAGCTCTCGGCGACGCTTTGCGCCGACTGCGGGCCCAGGACGCCGGGAAGGCTTGGCCCTGACCCTCCTCCGCACGCGGCCAGCACAATCGCGCAAAACAAAATGATTAGGCGTGTCATCTACTCGACATCACACAACATGATCGGCGGCGTCCGCAAGTGCGTCACGCTTGGGTAACGGCCGACGGTCTGCTCCGCCATCTCGAACGCATCCTCCAGTGTGGTCGCGCACTTGAAGCCGAGGCGGTGCACAACGTCGCGGTCGGCCCCGACGAAGATGATGTCGCCCGCGTGCTCCATTGCGTGCGCGGCCCAGATCCACGCATAGTGCGGGTGGATGCCGTGATACGCGTGTGACTTGCGGTAGAGCTGGCGGAACCACGGGTCTTCGGCGAAGCGCACCTCGTACTTCTCTTCGATCTCGATCGGATCTTTGGTGTCGGCCAGCACCTCGTCGTAATAGTCGATGTAGCTAGGGTGCTGCACCGCATCGAACTCGTAACGACACGGGTGCGTGAGGATCAGCACGCCGCCCTTCCTCAGGACCGGCTTGTTGCGGTAGAAGTTGAAGAGATATCCGAGCCCCATGCACACGACGAGGATCGGGTTCATGGGCGCGTTGATGTTGTACGGGCCGAGGTAGGGGACGCCCAGGGTGACGATGTCGGTCTGGCCTTCGACCTGCACGTTGATCTGTTTGCGGACCGCCTCGAGTGTTTTGTCGTGCACGGCGTCCACCTGCCCCGCGTGCACGGCGGTCATCCCGTAGGGCGAGCGCAACGCGTGAAAGACGTTGCGCTTGAAGGCAGGCGGCATGATGTCGGTCATCTGCTTGGTGGCCAGGAACATCGCCTGGTCCTGCGCAGTCCAGTCCGTCTCGCGCTTCTGCATGAAGTTGGCGACCGCGGGGAAGGCGTGGTTGTTGACCGTGGTCTCGATGTGGAACACGCGCACGGTGTCTTCGATGAGCTGTCCCTGTCTGATGCACGAGTGATGCAGCGCCGAGTCCGGCGGGTTCATGTACGAACGCGAAGCGAGCAGCGTCTTCGCGTTGTGGTGGGCGCGGATGCTGCGGAAAGACGCGAGACCGGTCGACATCGACTTGTGGCCGCCGTCCATCGGAACCAGCGTCAGGTTTACGTAGATCACAAGATCCGATTCCGCCGCGCGCCGGTTGAGCGTGACCTCTTCCCCCTGCGCGGTCTTGCCGACATAGACGTTGTTCTCCGGATCTTCGCCGTCGTGTTGATACAAACGGTCGGGATGAAACGTCGCAAAGATCCGCTCCCCGACGATATGCCGGAGCTCGTCTTCGGTCATCCGGCGGTGCAGACCCAGCGCCGCGATGATGTGGAGATCGTCGATCCCGGCTTCTGCGGCCATGTCGATGACCTCTTCCATCACGAGCTGGCGCACGTCCGGCGCGGCCATCGGTGGCAGTGGCAGAGAGAGGTCGTCAAAGGCGATCGTGAGCTTCATGCCACGCCGGAGCAGAGACTTGAGCGGATCGTCCTCCAGCGGCTTGGCGATCGCGCGCTTGATGGCGCGCTCGGGATGCGCGATCGGTTCAAGCGGGTCGGGCGGATAGATGATGCGCGCGCCGAGCGGCATCTTCTCCAGCCGGACGCCTTCACCGAAGTGGAAGAGCACCGGCGGCGTGTTTCGATCGACCTCGATCACGGCACCAGGACGGGGCATCAGGCCCTCAATCGTCGCAGATCAAACGCGACCTTCACGGCGCCTAACCGCCCCGCGCTCATCGCGTAGGCGATCGCGTCTCGGTACTCGCCGAGCCCGAACAGCGGGCCCGTGAGCTCCTCCAGGTGCATCTCCGGCGCGACCTCGAGCGCGAGGTCGAACGTCTTTCTGCCCTTTCGCCTGGGCTCTACCCCGTAGGCGTACGCACCCGTCACCGTGAGCTCCCGCTGCCAGATCGGGGCCCAATCGACCTTCTCCTCGCCCGGCATCCCCACCGCGACGACAGTTCCGCCCTCGCGCGTGAACCGCACCGCGTCGTTCAAGCTGTCGGCGCGGCCGACGCACTCGAACGTGACGTCCGCGCCGCCGAGGAGCAGCGGGCGATTCATCCCTTCAAGGCGGCGCGCGGCGGTCGCAAACCGGATCCGCTGAAAAACGTCCGCCGGCTTGACCACCTGATCCGCGCCCAGCTTGCGCGCGAGGTCGGCCTGCGTCGGATGCTTGGCGATCGCGATCAGTCGCTTCGGCGGGGTGAAGAGCTTGACGGCTGCGACCGTGAGCAGGCCGATCGTGCCCGCACCCGACACGACAACGATGTCGTCTTTCGTCGCGCCCCCTCGCAAGGCGGCGTGAACGCAGCATGCCAAGGGCTCGATGAGCACGGCCGCCTCGTCAGAGAGAGTCTCCGTCACCGCATGGACCTGGCTCGGGTGGGCGACCAGGACCTCTCCCCACCCGCCGCCCGTGTCGGCGCAGTAACCAGTCTGCAGACCGACCTCGATCGGGCCCTCGGTCACGTTGTAGCAGAGCCCTGGCCGGCCCTCGGCGCAGCGGGGGCACGGCGGGTCGATGCCGCGCACGATGCAGCCCAACGCCGGCTCGATCACGACGCGCGTCCCGTCATCGAGAGCCCCTACGACCTCGTGGCCAGGCACAAATGGATAGCTGGTCAGCGGATCGAGGTAAAGCGAAACATGCCCGCTGATCGCCGCGAGGTCAGAGCCGCAGATGCCGCTCACGTTCGGCATCACGCGGACCCAGTCGGCCGCCGGGAGCTCGGGCTCCGGCACGTCGCCGAGCTTGAGCATGGACAGAGCGCTCGTGGCGACATCGGGCCGTCCGCCCGCCGCTTTGACCACGGCAAAGGCTGGAATCGACCTCACGTATTGGATCGCTAGCGTCGGACCGCCTCCCGGTACTCGGGCGAGCGAGGGTCCGGCATCGGGAGGCGCCAGTTGCCCGGCGCCATGCGCCAACGCTCGACCCGCCACCCACGCTGCCCGGCCATCTGCGAGAGCCGCGCGTCCGGATTGACCGCGACCGGCGTGCCGACCATCTCCAGCATGGGCAGGTCGGACAGCGAGTCCGCGTAGGCAAAGCTCTCCGCGAGAACGACGCCGTTGCGCTCCGCGTACTCCTGGAGAAGCGCACCGCGCGCTTCGCCCGCGGGCGGCGGCGACTGCAGGTCGCCCGTCAGGCGACCGTCCTCCACCAAAAGGTGCGCACAATCGACCTCGACGTCGAGCAGCTCCGCCAGCGGCTCGACCACGACGTCCAGCGCCCCGGTCAGGAGCAAAACGCGGTGCCCGGCGCGCTTGTGCTCCCGGATTCGCCGCATGCCCTCGGGATAGATGCGGCGCAACGTAACGGCGTCGAGCGCCTCTCGACCGAGCCGCTGCATCACCTCCGGGTCGAGCCCGTCGTACTCGCGATAGAAGCTGCGCTGGAATTCCGCGCGCGAGCGGCGCTCCAGAAACAGCCAGCGCGGGCCTTTCCGAAGCATGTCCGCCATGAACGCCGGCCAGTCCTCGAGCGGCTGTGCGCGCAGGCGCATCCACAGGAAATACTCCACGACATTGGTCTCGACAAGCGTCCCGTCGACGTCGAATACCGCCAGCACGTCCGCGCGCCCGGTGCGCCGATCGATGGCTGCCCGCACCGAGCTCGATTCGGGTCTCGGCGCGGTGCTCCCGCTCGGCTGTTTGCCCTTACGCGCCATCGTCTCGGCCCGAGACATGCGCACGACGGTCGGGAAGTGCACGTCCTGGAAGTAATGCGACCAGTCGTAGAGGGCCGGATCGAATGGAAACGTCTTGCGCTCCGCGGCTGGGACCTTCTCCCAGAGCTCGGTCACGTGGCGCGTGTCGAAGATGGAGTCGACCTCGGTGTACACGCCGTATAGCTGAATGAGATTTATGCCTCGATCCAGGCGATCGCGTTCCGCCGTCAGGTCGTCCGAGACCTTGGTCACGTTTGCGCCGAGGGGCAGCCGCTCGACGACCCATTGGGCGGCGTCGACCACACGCAGCGCGGTGCGGGCGCGCGCCTCGAGCTCCTGCCGCGTCGGGTACGTCCACGACGGCGTGCCGATGGCCTGGCCGTAGCGGTCGCGCAGCGGGTGCTCGGTGAAATATCGGTCCGCCTCGCCGACGATGCGCCTGAAGCGCAGCGGATTGCGAGTGCCGGACGCGGCGTGATAGACACGAGGTTTGTCGTCAGGCGGAGGATTGGCGGCAACTGCCAGAACCGTGTTCACGACAAAGTCCGCCGGGATGATGTCGAGCAGAGAGTCCGGCAATCCGGAGAAGTCGCGCAGGATGCCGCGGCCGAACGCGAGGATCAGCGGCTCCGCCATGCGAAAGCCCTCGAGCCAACCACCGAACGGCTCGTCCAGCGCGCTCTCGATGATGGACGGCCGGACGATGGAGAGAGGGATGTCGCCGTGCAGCTCAACCACCGCGTGCTCAGCCATCGCCTTGGTGAAGGAGTAGATGTCGGAGAAGCCCATCGCGTTGGCGTGCACACGACCGCGCTCGACGAGACGGTCCTTGACCCACCGATCCCGCAGGCGCTCGGTCGTGCGCGCCGTCGCGGGCGTGCCCGCAGGGCCCATCTTGGAGCGCGCCTCGCGGCGCAAGCGCTTCAGGATTTCGGGCCGCCTGGACTCTTCTTCCACGGGCCCTCGCAGATTCGTCAGGACCTCAGCCTCGTGGCGCCAGTTGAGGCCCGGGTCGAGCGGCGCCTCTTCTCGCACGACGCCGCGCAGCATGCCCCCGACGAAAGCGGTGGAGATGTGGACGAGGTGCGGCCGCGCACCGCTTGCCCGCAATGCCTCGACCAGCCGCGCCGCGCCGCGCAGGTTGGTCTGCGCGGACAGATCGGCCGGGTTGTCGAATTCCACGGCCGCCGCCGAATGGATGACGACGTCGCATCCTCGCAGCTGCTCGCGGCCTTCATCGTTGAGACCAAGCCCGTCGCGACCAAGATCGATCTCGACCACGCCAAGCTTTGCGGCCGCGAGCTTGGCGAAACGCTCCTCACCGAGCTCTTCCTTCAGGCGTTTGAAAGCGGGGCTCGACAGCACCTCGCGCTCGAGGCGCTCGAAAGCGGGGCGGCGCGCGCTGGAACGAATCGCGAGGTTGATGCGCCCGACATCGGGAATCGAGCGAAGGCACTTCTCGACGATGGACTTGCCGAGGAAGCCTGTACTGCCGGTGACCAGTAGGGTCTTGCCCTTCAGGGCCTCGGCGATCACCGAGTCAGTTTAGTTAGTGAGCACTCCAACACTTCGTCGGGGCACTCCCACGACGTCCGATCCCGAAGCGCCAGTCCAGCCGAGGTCTGACCGCGCGCTGGCCCAAAACCAGTAGGTCTGGCCGTGCAGACCCTGGAAGGTCGCCGAGCCGCTGCCGCGTGAGCTCGTCCAGGCCGTTCGCCTTCCGTCTTGAGTGACCACATAGACGGTGAAGCTCATCGTGCCGGGGCTGCTCCACGACACGTCGATCAAGGTGGGGTTTTCTACCTTGGGAAGCGCGGTCATGGTCACGTTCGGCAGCTGCACCGGAGCAAAGCGCGGAGACCCGGACAACCACAGGTCACCGGCGTCACGCGCATACGGATCCGACCCAGGTCCGGACCAGCCGTACGGGTCGACCGGGCCACCACCGTTCATGCGGTAGACGCCGAAGTGGAGGTGCGGTCCTGTAGCGGTGCCGGTCATCCCGGAGGTGCCGATGACCTGGCCGCGCGCAACGTACTGACCCTTCGCGACGTCAATCCGCGAGAGGTGGCCGTAAAAGGTGAGCAGGCCGTTGCCGTGATCGATCTCGATGGTCTGCCCGCTGAGGCACGTGTGGCAGCCGGGAACCAGCCAGTTGGCGAGGATGACCCGACCGGGCGCTGCCGCCGCGATCGGTTCGTAAAACAGGCCGTAGTCGTACCCGTCGTGACCCGAGTAGTAGAGGTAGTCGTGGCCGCCGGGCGTCTGCGCGTAGCCGGCGTCGAACCCTGGGTCCGGCCCGCCGACGTTGGAAGAGGCGACGGTGCCGTCGTAGCGGCAGATGTGGCCGCTGACGTTGTAGTTCGGGCCGCAGTGGTCGAAGATCGAGGTGATGTAGTGCGGGCCCATGAAGGGCAGCGTCATGAACGCGCCCGGCGAAGCAGCCTGACCGATACTGCCCAAGCCGTCCTCGATCGGGCCGTAGCTCATCTGGCTGGGATACGACCAGCGCGAGTACTTGATGGGCTGGTTGCCTGGGGGCAAGGCGGAGTGTGCCTGCGCCGGGAGCGCGGACAAGAGAAAGCAGCCCAGGGTGAGGATCAGAACGAAAACCCGCATTGCCTTTGAAACGAGATAGTTCACGGTAGGGTTGCTCGCCTACGGGCTGCCTGAGATTTGGTTAAGTTTCGCAAATGGCCGGTTCCGGGGCAACACAAATCGCTGTTTTGAGCCAGGGGCGGGCCGCGGTATACGAAGAGCCAACCGGTCCGGCTGGGATTCGCGTTCGCGAGCTGCCGCGGACCGAGCCGCCCAGGGGGTCGGTCTCGGTCGCGATTCGAGCCGCTTCGATCAACCACCTGGACCTGTTCCTGGCGCAGGGGCTGCAGCGGGTTACGCCGCCCCGCGTCATCGCCGCCGACGGGGCCGGGGTCATCAGCGCGTCAGGCGATCCGGCCTGGAAGCCCGGCGACGAGGTCGTGATCTATCCGGTCGTCTGCGACTGGGTGTGCGAATGGTGCAGGTCGGGTCAGAACGTGAGGTGCCCCCACTTCGGCGTCGTGGGCGAGCACACGGACGGGACCGCCTGCGAGGTGTTCCAGATCGATGCCCGCAACGTGTTTCGCAAACCGAAGGCTCTGTCGTGGGAAGAAGCCGGCGCGTTTCCACTCACCTTTCTCACCGCGTGGCGAATGCTCACGACGCGCGCCCGGTTGCAAGCGGGCGAAAAGGTCTTGATCGTCGGCGCGGGCGGAGGGGTGGCGGTGGCTGCGGCCGCCATCGCGAAGCACCTGGGCGCGAAAGTGTTCGTGACCAGCCGTTCCGAGGCCAAGCGAAGACGAGCGCTCGAGCTCGGCGCCGAGGCCGCTTTCGAGTCGACCGACTTCAGCAAGGCGGTGCGTGACGCAACGGACGGCGGGGCTGATGTCGTCGTCGAGCACGTCGGACCCGCGACGCTGTCGGAATCGATGCGCTCGGTTGTGATGGGCGGTCGCATCGTGACGTGTGGTTCGACCACAGGCGTGAAAGCGGAGATCACCATGCCCCGACTTTTCTGGGGCCAGCTCGACCTGCTTGGCTCGACGATGGGCAACGCCAGCGAGTTCGAGGCTGTGTTGGAAGCGATCGATCGGGGACTGCGCCCCGTCGTCGATCGAACCTATCCGCTGGCGGATGTCGAGGCGGCGCTCAGCCGGCTGGAAGCGGCCGAGCAGTTCGGAAAAGTCGTTCTGTCGGTATCGGCGTGATGGGAGGTGGAGCGATGCGTGGATTCAAAGCGTTTCTGCTGCGCGGCAACGTCGTCGACCTGGCGATCGCCGTCGTCGTCGGCGTGGCGTTCACCGCGGTTGTGACCGGCTTCGTCAAAGACCTCGTCACGCCGTTGATCGCGGCCCTGGGCGGCGAGCCTGACTTCTCGTCTCTGCACTTCACCATCAATCGCAGCAAGTTCCTGTACGGCGATTTCATCAACGTCGTGCTTGCGTTCGTGATCGTCGCCGCGGTTCTCTACTTCCTCGTGGTCGTGCCCTACACGGCCCTGATTCAGCGATCGCGCACTGAGCCGCCACCCGATCCAACCACGAAGAAATGCACCGAGTGCCTGAGCGATATCCCTAAGGACGCGCGGCGCTGCGCGTTTTGTACGTCTCCGCAGGTGGCCTAGCGCTCCCACCTCGCACGAAAAAGACCCAGAGCGCGATCAGTAGCGGCGGGATCGCCGAGCGTCCCACGCGGCAACGCGGAGATTTACGACTTATCCCCCGGCACCGCCCAGATTTTTGAGGCCGTTTCATGGCTCAACGTGACCTCCCGCTCCGCCACCTCGACGCGAAGCGTCTTGCCGACATCGTCGGCCTCGCTCACGGTGATCTCACGGCCTGGCGTGAGGTTGCGCTGGCTGAGGTAGGCGAGCAGGAGCGGCGCCTCGCGCTCCGCCACCTCAGACACGCGCGTGATCGTCGCGCGGTCGCCCGCGGCGAGCGACGAAACCCTCGCCTCGCGGGGCGACGCCTCGGAGTAGCCCGGGATCGGGTTGCCATGGGGGCAGGTCGCCGGCCGGCCAAGCACCTCGTACAGGCGTTGCTCGACCACGTCCGAGACCGCGTGCTCGAGGCGAGCCGCTTCGGCGTCGGCTGTCACCCAGTCGAGGCCGAGGCCGTCGGTGAGCCAGCGCTCCATGATGCGATGGCGGCGGACGATCGACTCGGCCGCCCGCATCCCCTCCGCGGTCAGCTCGATCTCCTTCCGCCCGTTCATGCGAACAAGCCCGTCCCGGGTCATCCGGCGCAACCCAACCGCCACCGTGGGCCGGCTCACTCCGAGCCAGTCCGCGAGCCGCGCGCTGCGCAGCGGCTCCTTCTCCGCCCACATGTAGTAGATCGCTTCGAGGTAGCGCGAGACGACCTCGGAAGGCGCCCGCATCCCGTTGTTAGACTGGTCTAACTGCATTTGTTATGTGTACTAATCACTTAAGACAACTATGAACCAAGCCGCCGCCGTGGGACTCGGCGCCATCGCCGGGGCGACAATTTTTCTCGGCCTCCCGGTCGCTCGGATGCACGGGTTGCCGAAGGCCGTCCAGGGCTTTCTCAACGCGTTTGCGACCGGCATCCTGGTCTTCCTCCTCTGGGACATCCTGGCCCATGCCGGCGGTCCAGTCGAGGCCGCGATCGCGCAGGGAAACCGCGGACCCTTCGCGGCGATGGCGCTCATCTTCGCCGTCGGCATCGCGGCTGGGCTCCTCGGTCTGCTCTATTTCAACCGCAGCCTGTTCGGCCACCTCCGGCACGGGGCGGCACCGCCTCCTCCCCGCTCCCTGGCGCTGGCCATCGCCACCGGGCTGGGCCTGCACAACCTCTCCGAGGGCCTGGCCATCGGCCAGGCCGCTCACGTCGGCGCCCTTGCATTCACAGGCGTGCTGGCGGTCGGTTTCGCCCTGCACAACATCACCGAAGGCTTCGGCATCGCCGCGCCGATGACGACCGACACCAAGAAGGCGTCATGGGGTTTCCTGGGGCTCACCGGGCTGATCGGGGGCGGGCCAACTTTCATCGGCACGTGGATCGGTTACCTGGCCAGCTCTACCTACTTCTCCGTCGCGTTCCTGGCGGTCGCGGCTGGGGCGCTGCTATATGTGCTCAACGAGCTCTTCAGCCTCGGCCGCAAGATCAGCACCCCCACGTCTTTCGCGTGGGGCCTTCTGACGGGGTTTCTTACGGCCTACGCGACCGATCTCTTCCTCACCGTCGCGACCGGAGCCTAGCTCGCTACGAGCTCGTCACCCTCTTCCGGATCCCAGTCCTGCCAGTCCGGGTAACGCCACCTGAAAAGACGCTCCTGGACCTCGAATAGGCTGTCTAGAGTGTCCTGGACCTGGCCGCTGTCGCGCAGGGGCTCGCGGACGTGATTCGGCATCGTCGCCACGACCTGGCGGAGCTGAGTCCGAACGCGCTTGGGCACCGTTTTGACGCCATCCCGGTTCATCTCCTCGAGCCGCCACAGAGCCTTGTCGGTGGCCTCGAGCATGCGCTGGAAGGCGTAGCGGCGCCGGTTGGCCCGCCGAAGCGACGAAACCTGGTGTTCGATGCTGTTGCTCGTGCTGTCGATCATGGTCAGCTACCTTTTCAAGCTTACCGGCTGGTAGGAGCCGCTTGAGGGAGCTGCTCGAGAGCCTCGAACAGCTGTTCAAGCCTGTCGACGGCTGGGGCGAGTTCCGCAAAGGCGCCAGGCCCGCCGCCGTGACTTTCATTCTCTACCGCCAGGCAGATCGATGGATGGTGCCGTTCGTACGACGCCGGGCCGACATGAGAGACCACCCGGGGCAGGTCGCCCTGCCCGGCGGGGGCGTCAAGCCCGGCGAGTCTGCCTGGGAGGCGGCGCAGCGCGAGGTCGCGGAGGAGATCGGGGTTCCGGTCGGACGCATGGTGCCGCTCGGCGCGGGCGACCCGATTTACGCCGCGGTGACGAACTTCTCAGTCGTGCCGTTCGTGGCCTACCTGCCCGACCCGGTGGAGTCGTTCGTCCATGACGAGCGTGAGCTCGAAGGGGTGCTGGCCATCCCGCTGGATCGTCTGCTCGACGACAGCGCCTGGCTCGAATCGGATTCTCCGTGGCGCTTTCGCTACCTCGCCCACGAGGAGAGCGTGGTGTGGGGTCTGACCGAGCGCATCGTCTACGGTCTCGCGCCGAAGCTCAGGCAAGCGCTCGCCGCAGATCGAAGCTCGGATCAGCCAGCTGCGGAGAGGTGACGTCTTTGCGCGCTTCCATCAGACGGCGCGCCCGCGCCACCGTGTGATGGTCATTGAAACCGGCCACCGCAACGATGTGGCCTGACCGCATGTAGAAGACCGTGAACGGCGGCTCGCCGAACGTGCCTCGCGCGATCGTTTCGTCCCACGGCAGGCCGGCGCCGGCGTACTGCAGGTTGATGTCGTACTGGTCCGACCAGAACCAGGGCACCTCGCTGTACGGATCGGCCGCGCCGGCCATCGCGCGGCCGACCGCGAAGCCCTGGCGCTGCGCCGTCTGAAAGTGCTCGACACGAATTTGGGTCTCGTAGAGGGGGCTGAAAAACCGCGTCACGTCGCCGGCGCCGAAAACGTCCGGCGCCGACGTGCGGCCGACGTCGTCGACGACGATTCCGCGATCGACGTGCAGCCCAGCCCGTTCAGCGAGCGCCGTCCTGGGAACAGAGCCGATCGCGACGAGATCCGCGGTTTCGGGCGAATCGACCTCGAGCCGGAGATCGACGCCGTGGTTGCGGTGGACCTGCGCGATGTAGGCCCCAGCGGCCGGGCCGAGCACGCGCAGCAGCGGCTGGGCGAGCGCCTCATGAACGCGCACGTCGCAGCCCCTCTGGCGAGCGACCGCGGCGACCTCGCACCCGATGAAGCCCGCGCCGATGATGTCGATCGCCCCGCGTGGGACCAACAGCCTGCTCAGCCTGTCCGCGTCCGGAAGCTCGCGCAGATACGTCGCATCATCGAACCCGGGAAGCATTCGCGCGTCCGATCCGGTCGCGATGCAAACGCGGTCCCAACCCACTGCCTTGCCGCTCTCGAGGAGGAGGGATCGACGCTCGATGTCCAGCTCCACGACACGCTCGCCGAGCATCAGCTCGACCTGGAGCTCCCGATACTGCTCCGCCGGCCGCAGCGGCAGCCGGTCGCGGGGAACGGTGCCCGACAAATAACCCTTGCTCAGGTGTGGCCGCTCGTAAGGACGCTCTCGCTCCGCCCCGACCAACGCGATCTCGCCGTCAAAGCCCGCGTCGCGAAGCCCGGCCGCGACCGCGTCGCCGGCCGGGCCGGCGCCGATGATTACTGCTTTCGTTCTAGCTCGCGCAGCGCGCGCAGCGACCAGAACAGGTACCCACCCAGCAGCGCGACAGCGAATCCATAGCCCACGACCAGATAGGTCACCGCACCGCCTCAGGTCTCTGCGCGGGGACGATCGGCATCGGTTCGGCGATCCTCAGCTTTGCATCCAGAAGCGCCTCGATCCGGTACCTGATGGCGATCAGCACCGTGGCGAATACGAGCGTGCACACAAGCGTGAACAGAAAAGTCGCCAGCATCTCGGGCGGAAGCGCGTTGTTCACCACGATCGGGCCCGGGTGCTGGGTCCGCCACCACGTGACGCTGAAGTGCACCACGGGGACGTCGATGAATCCAAAGATGCCGACCACCGCCGCCAGTCTCGCGCCCTGACGCCCTGGCTCCGCCAGCCGCCGCACAAGGAGGTACCCGGCGTAGATGATCCACAGGACCAGAGTCGAGGTGAGGCGAGCGTCCCATGTCCAGAACGTGTTCCAGATGGGCTTCGCCCACAGCATCCCCATCACGAGGGTGACGGTCGTGAACAGGAGTCCGATGAGCGCGCCGGATCGCGCGAAACGATCCGCGATGACACTTTCATTGCGCAGGTAGACGATCCCGCCCACCAGCACCACGGCGAAGCATCCGTACGCCGCGATGGCCGAGCTGACGTGCAGGTAGAAGATCCGCTGCACGGGACCCTGCAGCGCATCGTCCGGCGCGTAAAGGAAGATCGCGCCGGCGGCGAGCAGCATGAGCGCGACGCCGACCGCCGCCGCCTTCTCGTACCTATTCATCGAGCACGAATCGCGCCGCGAGCGAGGTCAGCACGACGAAAAGTATGTCGAAGTCGATGAGCAGGCCGATCGCCTGCTGGTAGTTGCCAGGCAGTCCCATCGCGGACTGCACCGCCACTCCGCCCGCGATAACGAACGGGATCCACAGCGGAAGGGTGAGCAGCGGCAGGAGCAGCTCACGCGCACGAATGCGCGCCACGATCGCCGCGAAGAGGCATCCCAGGGCAGCCATGCCGACGGTCGCGAGCAGCACCGCCGCGATGACGTCGGCCGAGAACGGCGTGCCGAAAAAGATCGAAAGCGCGGGCAACATGACCGCCTCGCAGATCACGAGAAGCGCCGACGCAGCCAGGGCCTTGCCCGCAAAGATCGCCACTGGAGAGGCGGGCGTCATCAGCATCGCCTCGAGCGAAGCCTGTTCGCGCTCCGCCGCGAAGGTGCGGCCGAAAGCGACGAGGCCGGCGAACACCAGCGCGAGCCAGAGGATGCCTGGCGCGATAGACGGAGCACTGCGGGAGTCGATCTGAAAGCCGAAATTGCCGATGAGGAGCGCGAGAATGATGAACTGCGCAAGCGCCGGCACGAGCTCGCGCGTGCGCCACTCCGACCTCAGGTCCTTACGCGCGACCGCGAGCGCGACGCGGAACGGGTTCATCGCACGACGCGCAGTCGCGTCGCGGTCCCCACCGAGCGGCCGTGGCGCAAGACCAGGCTGCGCTGGCAGAGCTTGTTCGCGAGCGCATGGTCGTGGGTCGCCAGGACCACGGTCTTGTCGCTCATGACGCGCGTCAGCAGCTCGGCCGCGTCGGGACCCAGGCTGGCGTCCGGCTCGTCGAGGATCAGCAGGCGCGGCTCGTGAAGGATTGCCCGTCCGATCGCAAGGCGCTGCTGCATGCCACGAGAGAGCTGGTCGGCCCGGCGGTGCGCGACAGACGTGAGTCCGACGACATCCAACGCCTCATCGACGCGCCGGCGATCGACGTCTTGAAGGTCGGAGAAGAACTGGAGGTTTTCGGCTGCCGATAGGGCGGGATAAAGGCCCGGCGCGTGCGCGACGTAGCCGAGGTAGTGGCGGAGCCGGCGACGCTCGCGTACGGCGTCGAGTCCCGCGATGCTGAGCCGGCCGGCGGTCGGCCGCAGGGCGGTGGCCAGAATCCGAAGCAGGGTGGTCTTGCCGGCGCCGTTGTCGCCCAGCACCGCGATGTGCTCGCCGGAATCCAGAACCAGGTCAACCCCCTCCAGCGCCATCTCGGCGCCGAAACGATGGGCCAACCCGTCGCCGATGATGACGCTCATTTCAGGGCTCCTCACCATTCATTGGGAGGTCCTCGGCGAAGCCGGGGGGAGGGGCTGGTCCGGAGGAGTTTTGAGGAGCGGCCAGAGCACGAAGGGCCCGGACAGGAACAGGAGCAGGGTCGCGACGATGATGGCCATCGCTACGCAGGGAGAGTAACCGGGACGCGGCGCCTTGCCAACTCCGTGACTGGGCTCCTCTCTCCCAGGTTCCCCAGCACGACGCCCAGGATGATGACCGCCCCGCCCGCCCAGATCCATGTGACGAGCGGGTTCACAAAGACCCTGAAGGTCGCTGACCCGTCGGGGTTCGTCCCGGCGAGCACCACATAAACGTCGGCTGACAGCGTGGTCGAGATGGCAACGTGGGTCAGCGCCTGGCCGCCCAGGCCGGCATAAGTGGCCCGCGACGGCTCCAGCGTCCGGTCGCCGAAGCGCATACCGGCGACGAGCTCAGTGTGATCGAGCAGCTGACGCTGCTCAGAACCTGTGAACGTCAGCGTGTAGCCGGCAACGGTCACCGGTTCGCCGGGGGTTAGCGTGACGTCCTTTTCTTGCTGGCCGAAATGGGATGCCGCGACGCCCACCACGGTCACGACGAGCCCGAGGTGCGCGAGGTAGGCGCCATAGTGGCGGCGCTTGCGCAGTATCGAGCGAGGCTTTCTGAGGGCGGCTCGGGCGTACTCGGTCACGACCGTCGCGCCTGCGGCGGCGGCCAGTGGAAATGCGACGAGCGCAGGCAGTGATCGCACGCCGCCGATCAACAGGAGGAGCAGGGAGAGCACTGCCGCGGCGGCGGGCCAGCGCAACGCCAGAAGTGTCGGACGTCCAGCGGGCCGCCACGGCAGCAGCGGGCCGACGGCGAGGAGCGCCAGGATCACGGCCAGCAGCGGTCCCGCGGCGCGCTCGTAGAACGGCGCGCCGGCGACCCGTTGGGCGCCGAGCATTCCCGAGACGAGCGGCAGGACCGTGCCCCACATGACCACAGCCACCACGCCCAGCAGGAGCAAGTTCTGCAGGACGAACGCGCCCTCGCGTGACACTGCGGGCGCAGGGGCACGACCCGCGCCAAGGTTGGAGCGGAAGGTCAGCAGAAGCGCCGAGAAGACGACGCACACGAATAAGAACCCGAGGAACCAGGGCCCGATCGCGCTGATCGCGAAAGTGTGCACTGACGGCACGACGCCACTGCGGACGATGAAGGTGCCAAAGACGACGAGCAAGAACGCCACGATCACGAGCCCGAAGTTCCACAAGCGCAGGCGGCCTCTCCTTTCCTGGACCTGCGACGAATGCAGGTAAGCGGTGGTCGCCAGCCACGGCATCAGCGCGACGTTCTCGACCGGGTCCCAGCCCCAGTAGCCGCCCCAACCGAGCACGTGGTAGGCCCACCACATGCCAAGCAGCAGACCCGCCGTCTGCAGGCTCCACGCCAAGAGGGCGAACCGCCGTGTGTGCGTGATCCACGCCGCGTCGACGCGCCCGGCGAGAAGCGCGGCGCCCGCAAAGCTGAACGGGATCGCGAAAGATGCAAACCCCGCGAGCACGACGGGCGGATGGATCAGCATCCCGCCGTCGCGCAGGATCGGATTCAGGCCGAGGCCGTCGGGCGGCGTCACGGACAGCAGATCGAACGGGCTGGCCACGACCGCGAGGACGAAAAGGAAGAAGGTGAGGATCGAGGCCAGGATGCCCGCGGCGTAGGCCGCGACCCGGCCTCCCAATCTGGCGCTGGCGATGAGCGAGGCGCTGCCCAGCAGGCCGAGGATCACGGTCCAGTAGAGCAGCGATCCTTCCTGGCCTCCATAGAACGCGGCCGCGACGAGCGCGATCGGCGTGGATAGATCGGTGTGCTCGGCGACGTACGCAAGCGAGAAGTCGTGCGTGAGCAATGCGATCTCCAGAATCACCGCGCTCAGAAACGCAAACGCCGACCCGGCGTAGAACGCGCGGCGCCCGACCTGGATGAAAGTCGCGTTCTCACGCGCACCCGCCCAGAAGGAGAGCAGCGCCGAGAACCCGCCCATCACCAGGGCCGCGAGAAGCGCGCCTGCCCCAAGGTAGCCGAGGATCACGACGCCGAGGTCCGCCGCATATTTCGCGGCATCGGCGGCCGGAGCCAAGGAGACGACGAGCACGCGAGGGAGCGCATCGCGTAGATGCGTAACCGAGCGCGCGCAGGAGTCGACGCAGGCTTCAGCGCTGCAAGCGCCCGGCCGCCTAGGCCGCGAAGATGCAAGGAGCTTCGGCGGCGTGATCCTCTGATCATTGCGTGTACGGCTGGGTGGAGAAGCGCGACGGGCATTTGGCGAGAAGCGTCCGCGCATGGAAGACGCCGTCGGCGCCAAGGTTGCCCTCGACGACGACGGTGATCCCTGGCTTGAAGATGTCCGGCAGGGTGCCGGCGTACTCCACCGGCATCGACGCGCTGCCGTCCTTCTCCGTGAACGTCACATGCAGCGCGTCGCTCTTTCGGACGTCGTCCTGCACCACGCCCGCCACGCGAACAACGCCTGGTGGCGAACTGGCGCGCAGCTCGGAAACCGTCAGGTAGTACTCAGTCGCACCTCCCGACGCCGAATAGATGAGGTAACCCACGCAGGCCACAACGACCGCCGCCGGCAGGCCCCACCTCAGCACCAGCGTCATTGCGCGATCAGCGCCAGGTAGTGATCGAGAGTGCGCGAGTCGAGCGGCCCGGTGAAGGACGCGACCACGACGCCATTTCGGTCGATGAAGAATGTCGCCGGCAATCCCGCCACGCCGTATGACTGATACGAGCCGGCGACGATCGGGCCCGCCGGGTAGACGTGGGGATGCCGCGCTTCGAACGCAGCGAAGCCCGATGCCGTGTCCTGGTTGTCAGCCCCGACGAACGCCACATTCGGATTAGCGGATGCGGCGTCGGCCAGCACCTGGCCCTCTTCGATGCACGTCACACACCATGAAGCCCAGAAGTTCAGAACGACCGGCTTGCCCTGCATCTCCCAGACCCGGACCTGGTCACCGGCGGCGGTTTGGATCGCGATCTTTGGCGCCAACTTGCCGAGCACGGGTGGGTTGGCCAGCGCGGCGTGCTGCAGCCCCCATGCGAGCGACAGCAGCAGTACCGAGCTGAGGATGATCGCAGTCGCCCCGATCACCGCTGATTTGCGGTTCACGTGAATGGAGTCTAATCGAGCCCGTTTGCCGTAGCGATTCGCGCGTACAGCCGTCCGCTCGGTTTGACCGTGCGCTCGAGAGTCTTGCGGTCGACCCCGATCAGTCCGAAGTGCGCCGCGTAACCGCGAGCCCATTCGAAGTTGTCCGTGTTGGTCCAGTGGAAGTAACCGCGGACGTCGGCGCCGTCCTCGATCGCGGCGTGCACCTCGCCCAGGGTGTCTTCCAAATACTTCTCGCGCTGGGCGTCATCGGCGGTGGCGATTCCGTTCTCCGTGATATAGATCGGCTTGCCGTACCGGCGGACTTCGCTCAGCACCTGACGCATCCAGCGCGGCTCGGAAACCCAGCCCATCTCGGTGGCCTCCCCACCCGGCGGGTTGAAGCGGCGGACGAACTGGTCACGGGGACGGCGCGGGTCAAAGGCACACAGCTGCCCCCAGTAGTGAGCGATGCCGATGTAGTCACTGGTTGCTTCCACGATCCGCCCCAGCCGGGCCGCCCCGACAGGCCACCGATCCGTCACCAGCTGCGTCGCAGCGGCCGCCAGCCGATCGGCGCGCTTCCGCGACGCCGGCATGAAAAGGAACTTGTGATGGGACAAGCCCACCGGTGCATCGGGCCAGCGCCGCTTGATTGAGTGGTAGGCGAGCTCATGAGCCCGGCGCATGTTGCTCGTCACCCTGTACTGGCCGGGCAGGTCCCCATGACGGCCTGGCGGAAACTCGCCCGTGATCCACCCGTTCGCGCCATAGATGCTTGGTTCGTTGATGGTGCACCAGATCCCGACCAGGTCCCCAAGCTCTTCGACGACCCGCTGCACGAATGGGAGAAACGCGTGAGGCGCGCCGCCGGCCGTCCATCCGCCCTTGCTCACGAACCAGAGCGGGTTCGTGAAGTGGTGAAGCGTGACCATCGGCATGATGCCCTGCTCGCGTAGCTCGCCCAGCACGTCGCGGTAATGGCGCATCTGCCTCGAATCGAACTCTCCCTCCGACGGCTCGATGCGTGACCACTCGATGGAAAGCCGATGCGCGTTCTGGTTCAGCTCGCGCAGCAGCGCGAAGTCTTCGCGATAGCGGTGATAGTGGTCGGTTGCGACACCCGAGGTATCGCCGTTTGCGATCCGTCCCGGCTTCTGCTCCCACTCCCACCAGTCGGCGTTGCGGTTGTCGCCCTCGACCTGGTAGGCCGCGCTCGAGGTTCCCCAAAGGAATCCTTTCGGAAATGTACGCGGCACGGGACGCTTACGCGGCTGCGCTGGCCGGCTTGTCGACCTGAGGCGGCGGGATGTAGCGCCAGGCCGTCGGGGTCTCGCCTTCCATCTCGAGCTCCAGCATGCCCGCTTTGCCGACGCCGCTGCGGTGCATCTCCCGCTCGTTCTGCGGGCGTCCGTCGAGCAGGATCCAGGCGGCGTTGAGCGTATCCGCGTGGCTGACCAGCGCCATCGTCTCGCCAGGGTGGTCGCGGGCGAGGCGGCGCACGACCCGAAGCACGCGCTCGCCCATGACCTCGATCGACTCGTCCCCGGGCAGCAGGCCGCGCCTGGCCTTGTGCACCAACCAGAGCGGACGCCGGACCGGGATCTGCCAGAAAGGCACACCCTGCAAGTAGCGCGAGAACTCAGCCTCACGCAGCTCGGAGTCCGCCTCGAGCACAGGGCGCGGAGTCAGCTTCTCGGCGATGATCCGCGCCGTCTCAGCCGCGCGTTCGAGCGGGCTGTGCACGATGCGCGTCACCGCGGCATGACGCAACCCCTCTCCCACCGCCGCGGCCTGGGCGCGGCCGAGCGCGCTCAAGGGAAAGCCATCAAGGTGTCCGTAAAGCACCCGGTTCGGGTTTTCGACCTCGGCGTGCCGGATCAGGTAGAAGCGCGTTTGAGGTATGACGTTCCGGAGCTTACGGCCGGTAGGCGCCGACCGTCGTGCGGTTCGTCCCCGCCGAGCGGCCCTGGTCGAGAGCCTCGTACGCCTCGCGCAAGAGGTTCCCCGTGTACTCGCGGCGGTTCACGAGGCCGGCCTCGTCCTTCGGTCGGTAGCCGGGCTCGATCGTCGCCGCGCCGCAGCTGACGGTGATCCGCTTCCATGCGCCGCTGGTGCCGAAATCGTGGGAGGCGACGGAGCGGCGGATCTTGTCCGCGGCCAGCGCGGCGCCCTGCTCGTCGGTTTCCGGCAGGACGATCGCAAAATGCGGAGGTCCGTCCGCGTCCAGGAATCCGACCGTGTCGGTATCCCGGACGGCCTGGCCCAGGCGCTCCGCCAGCTCCCGCAGAAGGCCTTCGATCTGAATCTGCTCGAGCTCCTTGTGGATGTGCTCGGCGTGGTCGAGCTCGACGGTCAAAACCGACAGCGGCCGGTGATACCGGACGGCGCGGTTGGCCTCCTGGCCGACCAGCGCGTTGACGAACTTGGAATTCCAGATCCCGGTGGTCGGGTCGACCACCCCGAAAAGGGGGCTCGATGTGCGGTCGGTCTGGCTGTGGCCGCAGGTCGGGCAGTACTGGGAGGTCTCCGGCACCTCCGTGCTGCAGTACCAGCAGGTAGTCATGGGCGGCAATTCTAGGCCCGCGGCCCCAAACCCGGTCCCAGTTCAGAATTTGCGACATGGGCGACCAGGAGGAGCTTTTCCCGATTCCGGCCGGCGCCGAGCCGGCGGCTCCTCTTGCCACCCGGATGCGGCCCAGAAAGTTCGACCAGCTCGTGGGTCAGCGCCAGGTGGTCGACGTCCTGCGCCGGCTCACCAGCTCCGGCCACCTGCCGAGCATCGTCCTGTGGGGCCCGCCCGGGAGCGGCAAGACCACGCTCGCCGGCCTGCTTGCGGGCGAAACGAACGCCCGGATGGTCTCGATGTCGGCCGTCACCGCCGGCGTGGCCGACCTGCGCAAGGTCGTGGCCGAGGCCAGGGTGCACCGCCGCGCGGGGCTGCGGACGGTGCTGTTCATCGACGAGATCCACCGCTTCAACAAGGCGCAGCAGGATGCCATCCTGCCCCACGTCGAAGACGGCACGGTCACGTTGATCGGAGCCACCACGGAGAACCCTTCGTTCGAGGTCATCTCGCCTTTGCTCTCACGCAGTCGCGTCTTTCGCCTCGAGCAGCTCGACCGAGATGAGCTGAAGCAGGTCGTCGAGCGCGGCCTGCAGGAGCTGCACGCCACCATCGACGACGACGCGATGGAGACCTTGCTCGAAGTGGCGCGCGGCGACGCGAGGGTCGCGTTGAACGGACTCGAAGCCGCAGCCGCGCTGGCTGGCGGGGGGGCGATCAGCCTCGATCACGTCGAGCGCGCGCTGCAGCAGCGCCACCTTCTCTATGACCGCGCCGGGGACCAGCACTACGACATCGTCTCCGCGCTGATCAAGAGCGTCCGGGGCAGCGATCCCGACGCAGCGGTCTACTGGATGGCCCGCATGCTGGAAGCCGGCGAGGACGTGATGTTTGTCGCGCGCCGCCTGGTCATCCTCGCCGCCGAAGACATCGGCCTGGCCGATCCGCAAGCCTTGCCGGTGGCAGTCGCGGCGCAGCAGGCGGCGCACTTCGTCGGTATGCCGGAGGCGGTGTTGCCGCTCACCGAAGCCGCGCTCTATCTTGCCCTGGCGCCGAAGTCGAACTCTGCACTCACGTCTTACGGGGCCGCGCGAGAGCTGATCCAGGAAACGGGCAACGAGTCCGTGCCGCTGCATTTACGCAACGCGCCCACAGGACTTATGAAATCCATGGGCTACGGCCGCGGCTACAAGTACGCGCACGACGCAGAGTCGGGCGTCGCCGACCAGGTGCACATGCCGGAGAAGTTGAAGGGCCGCAAGGTCTACACGCCAAACCCGCGCGACCGCAAGCCGGGAAAATAGCTCGAGCATGTCGCCTCATTCAGGGTTAGTCCGGACTTTCCGGCCTTTCCGGGTCACGCGAAGCCGGATAGTCCGGACTATCCGAAATGGTCGCGCCGGGTGACGGTTGGCTGACGCGCTGCTGATCTTCAAGCCTGATGCTGTATACCGGCTTGCCGCGCGCGCCGGCATCTGGCGCTGGCTGGCAACGGAGCGCGAGTGGAAGCTCCAATCGCTCGAGTGGTTTCAACCGCCCGCCTCGTTGATCGAGAACCACTACGACTTCCTGCAGGGGCGGCCGTTCTTTCCCTGGCTCGTCGACTTCATGACAGCGCTGCCGGTGGTGGTCGGGCGCGTCACGGCGTCGGCGGAATCGCTGAAGCAGATGCGCTACGAGCTCGGCGAAACGCAGATCGCCAAGTCGCGACCGGGGTCGCTTCGCGAGCGATACGGCATCTTCGGCGGCCTCAACTGCCTCCACCTGTCGGACGCACCCGAGACCGGGGCGGCGGAGGTGAAGCGGTGGTCAGAGTTCGTCCAGCTCGACCAGGTCGAGGTCCAGCTGGAGGTCGAATCGGACAAGCTGGACCACACCTACCACCTGCGCTCACTCGCAACGCAGGTGGCGAATGGAATCCATGTCGAGCTCGCATCGAAAGTCATCGGCGAGCTGCTGGCGGAGGAATCCGAGCTCATAGGGGACCAGCTCGAAGCGCTGCGACGGATTACGTTGGGGGCGCTTTCCTAGCCTCCTGCTCAGGGGTGACGCCATGGATCGTCACCGGCTTGGTGAAGAGCTCTGAGTTCGGCACGATGATCACGTCGCCCGCATCGCTCCTCAAGAGGGTTACGCGCAAACGGACCTCAGAGATGATGCCGGTGTGCGTGTCAAAGGTGATGCGGTCGCCGACGCGGATGTGACGTTCAAGAAGGACGTAGTAGCCGGACACATAGTCCCTCAGGAGGTCCTGGACGCCGAGCGCCGCCACCACGGTGGCGAGCACGAGGCCGAAAAGCGCGATATTGGCGCTCTCCACGGCAAAGCTGAGGGCGGCGAACAGCCCGAGGAGGATGACGACAAAAGTCACGACGCGCCGGCTGATCACGACGAGCTCGGTCCGAACATTTCGTTTGAGCAGCTGCTCGCTGGCGATGCGCGCCGCGAAGCGTGCGGCGATCAGGAAACCGAACAGAACTACAAGTCCCAGCGCGACGAACAGCAGATTCGTGGCGCCCGGGTCGATGACGATTCCGGTGCCGCCTGTCAGGGCGGCGAATGTCATTCTTCGGTCTCGGCTGCTTCCTGCCCGGCGGGCGTCTCGCCCTCGGCAGCGACCTCACCCTCAGCCGGCACCCCGGCTTCGGCGGCCGGCAGCTCCTCTTCGACCTTCATCTCGCGCTTGTGCACGATCTTCACGACAAGCTCTTCGGGATCGTCGAGCACGGTCACGCCGCTCGGAATCTTCAGGTCAGAGACCCGCAGCTCGGCTTCGATCTCCTCCAACGGGGAGATGTCGACCTCAAATGCTTCCGGGATATCTGAGGGCAGGCATTCGACGCGGATCGTGTGCATCGGCTGAAGGACATCCGCGTCGCCCTGCTTGACCGGCGCGGACTCGCCAACGACATGGACGGGGACCTCGACCTCGATCTTCTCTTGCAGGTTGACCTGGTAGAAGTCGACGTGGATCGGCCCCAACCTGCGCGGGTGTGTCTGAATCTCGCGGACCAGAACTTTTTCCGTCCGGGCGCCATCCAGAACGAGGTCGATAAGTTGGGTCCGGCCGGACTTGACGAAGACCCTCTGGAACTCGAGCCGATCGAGCGTGAGCGGGGTCGCCTCGGTGTTGTGCCCGTAAACGATCGCTGGCAGCTTGCCCTCGCGGAGCATTCGTCGCGAGCGCTTGCCCAGGGGTTGGCGGGGTGATGCTTTGAGCTGCATGGCTGTGCCTCTGATGGGAGAGCCCGCATATGATACGTCAAGCTATGCAGAACCCACCGCCGCCCCCACCTCCAGGCGGGCCGCCGCCGATGGTACCCCCAGGTGCTCCCCCGCCGATGATGCCTCCTGGCGGAGGCGCGATGGCGATGCCGGGTAACCTTGCGAGCCCCGGGTTGAGGATCGTCGGGGGCTTGATCGACGTGATCATCCTGGTGGTCATCAACGGCATCATCGCCGCGATCTTCCAGAAGGCCACCGGCGTGGCCGGCATCATCAACTTCGTGGCGGACATCGCCTACTTCGGCTACTTCTGGAGCTCCAGAGGCCAGTCGATCGGGATGATGGTCTTCGGCTTCAAGGTCCGTGACCAGGCCACAGGCCAGTACCCCGACATGGGCAAGGCCGCGCTCCGCGGATTCATCTGGATCGTCGAGGTTGGATTCACCATCTGCATCATCGGGGCCATCGGCTGGCTCTGGCAGCTGTGGGACCCACAAAGGCAGGCGATCCACGACAAAGTCGCGGGGACGATCGTAACGACGAGCTAGCGCTTCGCCGTCTTCTCGTCCGGAAAGCGCTTGCGCAGCCAGTCGACGATCTCCTGCAACGGAGTGCCGGGCGTGAAGATCGCCGCCACGCCGCGTTTCTTGAGCGCGGCGATGTCGTCGTCCGGGATGATGCCGCCGCCGAAAACGACGATGTCGGTGGCTTTGCGCCGCTTCAGCTCATCGACCACGGCGGGAAAAAGCGTCATGTGGGCTCCTGAGTGGATGGACAGGCCGATGACCTGGGCGTCCTCCTGCAAGGCGGCGTCGACCACCATCGCCGGCGTCTGGCGCAGACCTGTGTAGATGACCTCGTAGCCGGCGTCCCGCAGCGCGCGGGCGACGACCTTGACCCCACGGTCGTGGCCGTCGAGTCCCACCTTGGCGACGATGATCCGCACCGGACGCACCGCGGTCGGCATCAGACGACCGCCGTTTCGGTGTACGTACCGAAAACATCGATCAGCGATTGCATGATCTCGCCTTCGGTGGCGTAGGCGCGCACCGAGTCGAGGATGTACGGCATCAGGTTGTCGGTCCCCGCGGCCGCCTTGCGCAGCCTGTTCAACGCGCTCGTGCATCTGGCCTGGTCGCGCTTGCGGCGCACCTCTCGGACGCGCGCGGCCTGCTCGCTCTCCAGTCGCGGATCGATGCGGAGGATGTCGATCGGCGGCTCATCGTCGACGGTGAACTCATTGACGCCGACCACGAGCCTGCGCTTCTGCTCGAGCTCCTGCTGGTATCGAAATGCGGCGTCGGCGATCTCTTTCTGGAAGAAGCCGACCTCGATCGCCGGGATGACCCCTCCGATCTCGTCGATGCGCTTGAAGTACGCCTCAGCCTGGCTCTCCATCTCGTCGGTCAGCGCCTCGATGAAGTAGCTGCCGCCGAGGGGATCGATCGTATTGGCGACACCCGTCTCGTAGGCCAGCAGCTGCTGGGTGCGAAGCGCGAGCCGCGCGGCTTTGTCGGTCGGCAGCGCCAATACCTCGTCCATCGCGTTCGTATGCAGAGACTGCGTCCCACCCAGCACCGCGGCCAGTGCCTCGATCGCGGTGCGTGCGATGTTGAGCTCGGGCTGCTGCGCCGTGAGAGAGACGCCGGCGGTTTGCGTATGGAAGCGCAGCTTCCACGACCGCTCCTGCTGAGCGCCGTAGCGTTCCCGCATCCACCGCGCCCAGATCCGCCGTGCGGCGCGGAACTTGGCGATCTCCTCGAAGAAATCGATGTGGGCATCGAAGAAGAACGAGAGTCGCGATGCGAAATCGTCGATGTGCATCCCCCGCTCCAGGCACGCGTCCACGTAGGCCATGCCGTCGGCCAGCGTGAACGCCAGCTCCTGGGCCGCGGTGGATCCCGCCTCACGGATGTGATACCCGGAGATTGAGATCGTGTTCCATTTCGGCACCTCCGCGGCGCAGTACTCGATCGAGTCGACCACCAGCCGCATCGATGGAGCCGGAGGAAAGATGAACTCCTTCTGGGCGATGAACTCTTTGAGGATGTCGTTCTGCAGCGTGCCGCCAAGGCTCGAGGCGGGCACACCTTGCTTCTCGGCCACGGCGATGTACATGCAGAGCAGGATCGCGGCGGGGGAGTTGATCGTCATCGACGTCGTGATCTCGCCCAGTGGGATGCCTTCGAACAGCGTCTCCATATCGGCCAGCGAATCGATGGCGACGCCGCAGTGCCCCACCTCGCCGCGACTCGTTGGAGCGTCCGAGTCCTGGCCCATCAGGGTCGGCATATCGAACGCCACCGAAAGGCCCGTCTGGCCGTTGGCGAGAAGGTACTTGTAGCGCCGGTTCGTCTCCTCGGCGGTGGCGAAACCCGAGAACTGGCGCATCGTCCACAGGCGGCCGCGGTAGCCGCTCGGGTGGATGCCACGCGTGTAGGGGAACTGGCCCGGATGCTCCTCGGCGCGCTGCGGAAGATCTTCCGAGGTGTAGAGCGGCTGCAGCGGGATGCCGGAGATGGTCGACGTCTCGATGCCGTCGTCTCGCGTCGGCGCGGCCTCGAAATCCTCCCGCCAGGCCTCCTTGGCGCCTCTAGCCCTGACTTTCATCGATTGATTATCGCTTTCGGTCGAGAATCTCCTCTGCAGTTCGGTACGGCGTCCGGTCGTCGAAGAGCCGTTTAGCCAATTCGGGATCTTTGTCGAGCGCTTCCCGGGCTCGGCGCCGGGCCAGCTCAGCCGCCACCTCGGCAGTCTCGTCGCGCAGGCGCTGCTCCGTAAGGGCCTGAGCTTGACCGCTTTTCTCGAGATGGCGACGGTGTGCCAGGACAGCGTCCCACAACTGCTCTATTCCTTCCTGGCGGCTCGCGACGGTGGCCAGGATTGGAGGCTTCCAGCCGGCTTTGGGCGCCAGGCTGAGCATGGCCCTCAACTCGGTCATGACGCGCGTGTGGCCGTCGAGGTCTGCCTTGTTGACGTCGAACACGTCAGCGATCTCGAGGATGCCTGCCTTGATCATCTGCACGCTGTCGCCCAGGTTCGGGGTCAAAACGACGATCGTGGTGTCGGCCATCGCCGCGACCTCGAGCTCCGACTGACCAACCCCAACCGTCTCCAGGATCACCTCGTCGAACCCGAAAGCGCCCAGCAGGCGGATGGCTTCGCGCGTGGCCAGCGACAACCCCCCGAGATGCCCGCGGGCCCCCATGCTGCGGATGAAGACCTTCGTGTCGAGCGCGTGTCGCTGCATGCGGATGCGATCCCCCAGGATGGCGCCACCCGTAAAGGGCGAGTTGGGGTCGGTGGCCAGCACCGCGACCGACTGGCCGTTCTTGCGTAACAGCGCCACCACGGAGTCGACCAGCGTCGACTTGCCCGTGCCCGGGGCACCGGTGAAGCCCACGACGCCGGGCACGCGAGCGTCCTGGCGAAACATTTCCTCCAGCCGTCGGATGGATGGGTCTCGGCGTTCGACCAGGGTGATCGCCCTGGCGAGGGCGCGCACGTCGCCGGATCGGAATTTCTTGAGTAGGTCTTCTTCGCTCAGGGGCTACTCGCCCAAAAAGCGTAGGGCGTAGTCGTGTCCGAGCACCACCACGAGGCCGTAGGTCTGCTGGCCGGCTGCCGGAGGGGAGTTGGCAGGAGTGGCGGCGACAACGGTGGCGCCGAAGTAGGTCTGAAGCCACTTCGTCGTGAGCGGGAACTGGCCGCCCGAGTAATCCAGGACAAGTGTCGACGTCGACACGCGATGGGCGCCGACCGGGTCGGCCAGCTGCAAGCCGGTCGGGTCCAGCATCGAGGTCACGCGCCTGTCGAGGCCGGCAAAGCTGGTCGTTCCGTTGGCGATCTGAACGGGGGCTTTCTCACCCAACGTCTTCGGGTCGATGAAGATCGAGGCAAGGTAGTTGTGGATCATGTTGTAGCTCTGGTCGTCCGCACACAGCTGAGAGACGTTCGCTCCCATGCCGCAGTTATAGGAGTCGAGCAGGTTTCCATCGGCCGCCCCCGACGGCCCGGTCAGCGCGGTGCGGATGATCGATGAGTCAGGAAGGTTCTTGCCCCAGTCGTAGATCGCCTTCATATCGGACAGCGACATGTCGGTGTGGATGTTCTTCTGCAGCGCGTCGAGAAGCTGGGGGGCCTTGGCGAAACCATTGACCGTCGTCGCCTTCTGTTTGATCGCCTGCATGATGTCCTGCTGGCGGCGGGCACGACCGAAGTCGGACGACTGCTGCGGCTGCACCGCATGCCGCGACCGGGCCACCTGGAGAGCCTGCTCGCCGTTGAGGTGCTGGCAGCCCGCCTTGTAGTGAATCCCTCCACGGATGTAGCCGTTGTTGTAGTTCGGGTACTCGTAGTCGTCGAGGTTGGTGCTCAGGCACACGTCGACTCCGCCGAGGGCGTTGACCATGTCTCGAAAGGCCACGAAGTCCACGGCGATGTACCTGTCGAACGTCAGCCCTGTGACCTTGCCGACCTCATGCTCGGCCGCACGGCCTCCGCCGTCGCGTCCCGAATACTGCGGTGCGACGCAACAGATGATGTTCGTGTACGGAACCTCGTAGGCGGCGTTGATCTTGTTGGTCCAGACGCGGCCGGGGGTGGTCTGGAGATCCATATGGACGACGAGGTCGCGCGGGATCGACACCATCAGCACGCGGTTGCTGTTCGGGTCGATGCTGACCGCCATGATCGAATCGGTCAGATACGGTGCATCGTTCTGCTCGCCGCCCATACCGAGCAGGAGGATGTTGACCGGCTGGCCGTGCTTGAGCTTGTAGGCAAGGGTGCCCTGTGCCGGCTCGACCACCTGGACGACTTCGCCGATCGGGTTGAGGTGGTGGCCGGTCGTGGCCGAGACAAAGTCATCGAACCGCTTGTACGTCAGGGTGACGCCAACGATCACCGCGATGAGCAGGACGGCGGCCAATGCCGCTGGGACCGACCTGGTCAGGCGGTAGGAGACTTGATAGCGGGACCGCCTGGCCCGTTTTGGCCTGGCCCGGAACATGAGCACCGGGATTCTAACAACGGCGCCTGAGGGCTGAGCGTTACGGCGAAGGTGTCGCGCCCGGGTTGTTGAGCGCTCCCGAGACGATCACGAAAAAGAACCAGCCGACGCTCGCCACGAACCCGACCACGCCGAGAATCAGGCCGACGAGCGCAAGCGTCCCGCCGCCCATCATCCCCCCGCTTGTCGCGATGCGCTGACGGGAGATGAAGCCCATGATCGCCGCCGTCGGCCCGAGGATGATGCCGAAGCAGACGATCGAGCACACGATCGAGACGATCCCGATGACCAGGGCCGCGATCGCGAGCCCGTCGGTTCTCTGCGCGGCATACCCGGCGCCCGGCGGTATGTACCCGCCTGGTGGCGGCGGCACGAATCCCCCACCAGGAGGGGGTGGCGGCGGCGGTGCATAGCCCCCACCGGGAGGCGGTGGCGGCGGGCTGAAACCGCCTCCCGAGGGTGGCGGCGGCGGCGGCGTCGGGTTGTAGCCACCCCCCGGCGGAGGCGGAGGAGGAGGGGGAGGGTTGGGGCTTCCGCCGGGAGGAGGCGGGGGCGGCGGCGGTGGAATGTCCGACATCAAACTCCTCCTTATCCGGCTTCCGGCGGGCCGATCTCGAAACTGCGTACGATCCACGCCTGCATCGCCAGCGCGTATGCGTTCGTAAACACAACGCCTATGCCGCACACGAACAACCCGAGCGACGCCACGAAGTGGGCGGCGATCAGCATAAGGCCCGCGATCAATGTGTTGACCAGGGAACGGCGCACCGAGCGCATGACTCCATCGACCCGAAGGCCTCCGGCGATTCCGCCTCGCGACACCGCGAGCACGATCGATGGTGTCGCGAAGGTCAAGGCGAGGTAGCCGACGGAGAGGATGCTGAAGCTGAGGAACAGCAGCGCGAGACCCAACGTCACGAGCGCGGCCTGCGTCGCGCCCTGACTTTGGTTCGTGAGGAGGACGACGGCGGGGAGGTAGGCGAGCGCCGCGACGAAGAGGACCGCCAGGTAGTAGAAGAGGTTGGCTGCAAACAGGGAGAGTCCTCGGCCGAGGTAGCTGAAGTTGGCCGGCGGCAACCGCTCCTCGCCCGCTCGAAGCCGGTCAAGCGCCGCGAGCATCCACCCGAGCCCGTTGACGGCTCCGACTATCGGGATCAACAGGATCAGCCCGATGACCGCGATCTTGGCCGGCCACTCGGGATCGCGAAAGGGCCAGATGAAAGCATCTGTCACGCGATCCATGGCGGGCGCTAGACGGGCGGCTCTCCGAAAACCGCCACGAGGTAGAGCACGATCGCGACAACGGTGACGGTTGCGCCGATCGCCGTCGCCGCGACGCCGATCGCCAGGCCGGTGCTCGCCGTGCTGCGTCCCCCCATCGTTCCCTGTGATTCTTTGCTTCGCTCGCGCGAGGACCGGCCGAGGAAGTATCCGAGCGAGCCGAGCACCATCGCCGGAACGCCGAGGAGCAGCCCCAGCAACAGGTAATCGACGCCAAACAGGTAAGCGGTCGCCCCGAACAGGATGGCAGTCAACGCCAGGATGAGGCCGATGCTCCCGGTCAGCAGAGCGGCGAGCGCGCGCCCGTCGGCCGGGCCGGGCTGCGGCGCCTGCGGGCCGGGGTACTGGTAGTAGGGCGGCGCGATCTGGTGGTGCGGTACAGGAGGCGGCGGCGGTGGCGGGGGCGCCGGCTTTTGCGGCTCTGCGCTCAACGCAGCAGCGCCCTGGCGATCACCACCCGCTGGATCTGGTTGGTGCCCTCGTAGATCTGAGTGATCTTGGCGTCTCGCATCATTCTCTCGACAGGGTAGTCGGAGATGTACCCGTAGCCGCCTAGCAGCTGGACACAATCGGTGGTCACGCGCATCGCCATATCCGAAGCGAAAAGTTTGGCCATGGCCGCCACCTTCGTAAGGTCGGGGGCCTTGGTGTCCACCTTGGTCGCGGCTCGAAACACCAGGTGACGCGCCGCCTCGATCTGAGTCGCCATATCGGCCAGCATGAACTGGATGCCCTGGAAGCTCGCGATCGACTGCCCAAACTGCTCCCGTTCCGTCGTGTAGCGCAGCGCGTAGTCGAACGCGCCCTCTGCGATGCCGAGCGCCTGGGCACCGATGCCCGGCCGTGAGCGATCGAGCACCGCAAGCGCCAGCTTGAATCCGGCTCCTTCTTCGCCCAGCCGGTTGGCGGCGGGCACCTTGACCTCTTCGAGCACGATTTGCGCGGTCGGCGAACCCCGGATGCCGAGCTTGTGCTCGAGCTTCTCGACCTTCCAGGGACTGTTCTCACGCTCGAGGACAAAGGCCGATATGCCCCGGTGATCGGCGCCTGGATCGGTCTGGGCGAAGACCACGAGCGTGCCGGCGATGCTGCCGTGCGTGATGAACTGCTTTGTCCCGCTGAGCACGTACTCGTTTCCGTATTTCGTGGCGCGTGTCTTCATTGCCCCGGCGTCGGAGCCGCTGCCCGGCTCAGACAGCGCGTAGGCGGCGACCTTGTCGCCCGAGGCGAGCGGCGGGCACAGCCGCTTTTTCTGCTCTTCCGATCCGGCGACGAGGATCGGATAGGAACCGAGCGCCTGCACCGCGAGGATGAGCGATGAGCTCGCGCATGCTTTGGCGATCTCTTCGATGCCCATGCAGATGGTGACGCTCGATCCCGAAATTCCGCCGTACTCCTCAGGAAAGGGAATCCCGAGGATGCCGTTGTCGGCGAACAGCTTCTCGATGTCTTTCGGGTACTCGGCCTTCTGGTCGATCTCCGCGGCTCGCGGCGCGACCCGGTCCTGGACGAGCTCGCGGATCGTGTCCCGGATCGCCATCTGCTCGGCGGTGAACTCGAAGTCCATCTCGAGCCTGATTATCCGGCCTTGACTAAATCCCGGGCGATGACGATCCGCTGGACCTGGTTCGAGCCCTCGTAGATCTGCAGCGCTTTGGCATCGCGCACATGGCGCTCGAAGGGGCTGCCCGAGAACGTGCCGGCGTCGCCCGCGATCTGCAGAGCGTCCAGCGCGACCTGCATCGCGGTGTCGGTGCAGTGAAGTTTGGACATCGAGGCCTGGCGCGTGAAGGGCCGGCCATGGCTGCAGCGCCAAGCGGCGTGATAGGCGAGCAGACGAGCCGATTCGAGACGAGTTGCCATATCGGCGAGTGCAAAGTCGTCGCCCTGCCCGTGGTCTCTCTCGTGCATGAGAGCGCGTGCCTCGTCGACCGCCGCCTGGGCGATGCCGAGCGCCTGCCCGGAGATTCCGATGCGCCCAGAGTCCAGCGCCCGCATGGCGACGGTGAAGCCCTGGCCTTCGCCTCCGAGCCGGTTGCCCGCGGGCACGCTGACGTCCTCGAGGATGAGCTCGCCGGTCGGCGAGCCGTGGAGTCCCATCTTCTGGAAGACCTGGCCCACACGAACTCCTCGAGCGTCGGCGGGGACCAGAAAGGCGGTGACGCCTGCCGCCTTCTCGTCCGGACCCGTCCGCGCAAAGACGATGTAGAGGCCGGCATGGCCGACGTTCGTGATGAAGACCTTCGTGCCGTTGAGAACGTACCCGTTGCCGATGGGTCGCGCCGTCGTCTTCAACGACGCCGCGTCAGATCCTGAAGACGGCTCGGTGAGAGCAAACGCGCCGAGCACCTCGCCCGTCGCAAGGCGCGGCAGCCACTTGCGCTTCTGATCCTCGTCGCCGAACAGCAGGATCGGTTCGGTGCCGACGCTGGTGTGCACGTCGACGATCACCGCGGTCGAGGCGCACGCCTGGGCCAGCTCTTCGATGGAGACCGCGAAGCAGAGAGCGTCGAGTCCGGCCCCGCCGTACTCGCGAGGCACGAGGACCCCGAGCAGCCCCGATTCGGCCGCCGCTGCCACCGCTTCGTGGGGGAAACGATGTTGGCGGTCGACCTCCGCGGCGTGGGGTCGAACGACGCCTTGCGCGAATTCACGGACCGCGGCGCGAAAGCTGGCGTGCTCGGGCGCAAGTTCGAGGTCCAACTCAGGCGTTAACTAGAATAGTGGGCTTGACAATGGACGCAGGGCCGAGATACCTGGAAGGGACCACCGTAGGGAGCGGCCGCGACATCATTGGGGTGCGGCGGGACCGCATCGCCGACATCATCAGCACGGGCCGCGAGATCATCGCCCGCGCCAAGTCTGAAAAGATCCTCCCCGACACGATCACAGGCGCCACCGCGGCGCTCCTCGTTACCATCGCGGGCTACGGGGAGCCGCTTTCCGAAGGCCAGTGGCGCGAGCTCGCCGGCGTCGTAGGTGGGATCATGCGTGACACCACATATGCCGATCTGGCCAGGCTGCGCACCCTCATCACGCAGGAGCAGTTCCTCAACGTGGCGCGCAACCAGGGATACGCGCGCTTCATCCGCCGGCTCGACGACGGTCGATGGGTTTGCGAGCTGACCCCGAAGCTTGAAGATCTTCCGGACGAGTAACAGCCGGATCAAAGCACTGGCCCGAGGCGTTCAAGGTCGGGTTTTCCGGACCTTCTTCGCTGCTGTCTTCGCGTTCGGCATCCTCAGTCCCGCGGCCGTTGTGTTCGCTGTGGTTTGGACGGCGCCGCCGATCAGCACGAGCGTTGCCGCCACACAGGACATGCTGCCCGAACGGCTCCTGCCCGCTCCCGACGTGCAGCCGACGAGCCTTCCCGATCCAGCTTTCAACGTCTACGCCAACACGCTTTCCGGAACCGTCACATGCCCGCTTTGCGAGCTGCCTCCGCGCGTTTACGTGCCCAACAGCCGTGCCGGCACGGTTGACATCATCGATCCGGCCACCTTCCGCGTCGTCGACCATTACCGCGTCGGTTTCATCCCACATCACATCGCGCCCGCTTGGGACATGAGCGCGCTCTACGTCGACAACGAAGGCTCCAGCAGCCTGACGGTGCTGGACATCCACACCGGCCACCCGACGGGCCAGGTCTCGATTCCTTTTCCGTACAACATCTACTTCACGCCCGACGGCACCAAGGCCGTCGACGTCGTGGAGCGGCTGCAGCGCGTTGAGTTTCGCGACTGGCGCAATGGTTGGAAGCTCATGGGGGCGGTGTCGATCCCGTGGCCCGGCGCCGACCACCTGGACTTCAGCGCTGACGGCAGCTACTTCATGATCTCGACCGAATACTCAGGCATGGTGGCGAAGGTCGACACCGTGAACATGAAGCTCGCCGGATACGTCCACGTCGGAGGCCTGCCCATCGACGTGAAGGTCTCGCCCGACGGCTCGCTGTTCTACGTCACCAATCAGGGCCGGATGGGCGTGTCGGTTATCGATCCCGTGTCGATGCGGGAGGTCCAGTTCATACCTACCGGCCGAGGTGCGCACGGGCTGCAGATATCTCGCGACACGAAGTCGCTCTACGTTTCAAATCGCCTCGAGGGATCAGTCTCCGTCATCGACTTCGCCCGCCGATCAGTGGTGGCGAAGTGGGTCATGGCCGGCGGCGGCAGCCCCGACATGCTGCAGCTGAGCCCGGATGGAACGCAGCTCTGGGCGTCCGGCCGATATCACGCGACGGTGTACGTCTTCGACACGAGGACCGGCAATCTGCTGGCGCGAATTCCTGTCGGGGCGGAAGACCACGGGCTGACGTACTTCCCAAATGTCGGACAGCACAGCCTTGGGCACAACGGGGTCTATCGCTAGCCGTTAGCGTTTAGGCCCCGAGAAGTCGAGCGATGAGTATCCGCTGGACCTCGGACGTCCCCTCCCCGATCTCATTTACCTTGACGTCCCGCCAGTACCTCGCCACGGGGTAGTCCTCCATGAACCCGTACCCCCCGTGGATCTGCACCGCGTTGTCCGCCGCCCGCTTGGACGCCTCCGAGGCGTAAAGCTTCGACATCGCGGCGAGCATCCTCACCTCGTCCGTCGTGTCCTTTCCCCCGTGGCTGTACGCCGCCGCGGCCCGATAAACGATCGTCCTCGCGACCTCCGTCTCCATGGCCATGTCGGCGAGCTTGAACTGGATTGCCTGGTGCTTGGAGATCGGCTCGCCAAACGTCCGCCGCTCTTTGGCATATGCGAGCGCCGCGTCAAGGCACGCCTGCGCGACACCGACCGACAGCGCCGCGATCGCGATCCGTCCGCCGGTCAGCGTGTGCAGGAACTGCCGGTACCCCCCACCGCGCATCCCCAGCAAGTTCGACGCCGGGACCTCGCAGTCCTCGAAGCTCAGCGGGTGCGTGTCGGAGGAATGCCACCCCAGCTTGCGGTATGACTCGAGCACGTGAAAGCCGGGCGCCCCGGCCGGCACGATGATGGCGCTGATCTCGGGATCGTTCTGACCATTGCGCCCAGTCACGGCAGTGATCGTCACGCCCGCGGAGATGTCGGTGCCGCAGTTCGTGATGAACTGCTTGGCGCCGTTGATGACCCACTTTCCGTTGCGCGACTCCGCCCGTGTTTTGGTCGCTCTCGCGTCCGACCCTGCCTCCGGCTCAGTCAAACCGAACGCCCACAGCTTTCGTCCAGCGACAAGATCGGGGAGCCATTGATCTTTCTGCTCGGGCGTGCCGAACTCGAAGATCGGCGAGGAGCCCAGGCACACCGCGGCCTCCAGGGTGATCCCTATACCGGCGTCAGCGCGCGAGATCTCTTCGATCGCGATGCACAACGAGAGGAAGTCGCCGCCCGCTCCGCCCACATCCTCCGGGAACGGCAGCCCGAACAGCCCCAGCTCGCCCATCTGACGCACGATGTCGTAGCCGAATTTGTGATGCCGGTCGAGGTCCTCGGCGGCCGGCGCGACCACCTCCCGCGCGAAGTCACGGCACGTGTCGCGGATCGCTTGTTGCTCGGTCGTCAGTTCAAAGTCCATCGCACCAATCGTTGCATGTGACG